>Ga0187827_10001020_pt1 | contig 42283 bp, 29 predicted proteins | sample ETNtaG_39_FD_167969 | JGI IMG/M metagenome (GOLD analysis project Ga0187827, IMG submission 167969) | Marine microbial and viral communities from oxygen minimum zone, Eastern Pacific Ocean - ETNP2014_SV_150_PacBio MetaG (Illumina Assembly) | ecosystem: Environmental > Aquatic > Marine > Hypoxic...
AGAAAGTAATGCATTACAGAATGGTGGTGATTTATTACACGGTGAAGCAGTTGCTGTTGGGATGGCTGTTGAGACCCTGCTTTCGCAGATGGCTAACAATTTAAGCGAAGATGAGTGTGGAATTGTCCTTGCGAGCTTAAAAGGTATTTTCCCTTTACAAGCTATAGCTGAAAGTGAACTTCCTGATTTAATCGAATGGATGCGACACGATAAGAAGAACGACGATTCTAAAATCAACTTTACCTTATTGAAGAAAATTGGTGAAGCAGAATTCAATAAAACCTGTTCGGAAGATCAGATTGAGGCTGCTATTAAAAAGTATAATTCTTTCTTGAATGAAAACTAAAATTCAAATAGAGAATAAAAATATTAGAGCATCTTTAAGCTTATCGGGTTCAAAGAGTATCTCTAACAGATTGCTTATTCTTCAAGCATTATCTGGGCAAAAGAGTCCCTTAAATAATCTTTCAAATTCTGATGACACTCTAGTTTTACAAAAAGCACTCTCCTCAAATAACTCTACAATTGACGTGGGAATTGCGGGAACTGCAATGCGTTTTTTAACAGCCTATTGTGCCATTCAAGATGCTGAGATTATAATTACGGGTGCGCATAGAATGAAAGAACGCCCTGTAAAAGGTTTGGTTGATGCGCTTCGCCTTTTAGGGGCTGACATTACTTATTTAGAAAAAGATGGTTTTCCACCCATGAGAATTAATGGGAAGAATTTAAAAGGTGGGACCTTAAGTATTAAAGCAGATATTTCGAGTCAGTTTATTTCGGCAATCTTAATGGTTGCCCCTTATTTTGAAAAAGGTATCCAGTTAGAATTGGTAGGCGACGTTTTGTCTAGACCTTATATCGAAATGACCTTAAACTTGATGCAGCGACAAGGTGTGCCTCACCGTTGGGAAGGGAATACCATTTCTATTTCTCCGGGTGTTTATCAGAATACTGTAAAAGAAGTAGAATCCGATTGGTCTTCCATTTCTTACTTGTTCGAAATCCTTGCATTGAGTGATTCTGGAGAAATACAAATCTCTCAAGTAGATGAAAATTCTGTGCAAGGCGATCAAAAGGTCATGGACTTTTTTCAGTCTTTAGGTGTAGCGTCTCGTATTGATAAAGGCGTTTTAAGTCTTGCTAAAAAATCAAATTTTAAACTCCCAGAATACATAGAATTCGATTGTGTGAGAACGCCAGATTTAGCACAAACACTTGCAGCTACTGCATGTGGATTGGGAGTTAATATGATGCTTACAGGTTTGAAAAATTTACCTCTTAAGGAAACCAATCGTTTGGTAGCTCTAAAGGTAGAATTGGAAAAGTATGGTGCAGCAATTAAGATCATAAACGACGAGGCTTTGGAAATAATTTCAGGTAAACGTTTTAGCTCAAAAGATTTCAATTTTGAAACTTATGGTGATCACCGAATGGCTCTGTGTTTAGCGCCATTAGCCTTAAAATCCAAGTCTGTAATATTTGATGATACCGAGGTGATAAATAAATCCTATAAATCTTATTGGGAAGATTTGAAAAGATTGTCTTTTGATATACATTTGTTTGAATAGAAAAACAGAAGATTATGAATTTTAGTGACATCCTAACCGTAACCCTTACCCTTTTCGCTGTAATCGATATTTTGGGTTCTATCCCTATTATTGTTGGCTTAAAAGCTAAAATGGGACACATCCAATCGGGTAAAGCAACTCTGGTTGCAGGAGTTATTATGATACTGTTCCTATTTGTGGGAGAGCGTATTTTAAATTTAATCGGAATTGATGTAGCCTCATTTGCTTTGGCAGGTGCTTTTGTGATTTTCCTTCTGGCTTTAGAAATGATTTTAAATATTGAGCTCTTTAAGTCTGACGATGACGATACTTCAGGATCTATTGTGCCCATTGCCTTTCCTTTAATTGCTGGTTCGGGTACATTGACCACCATAATCTCTTTGCGTTCTACTTATTCTATAAACGATATTGTTGTTGGGATAGCAGTCAATTTGTTGTTTGTATATATTGTATTGAAGTCAACCGGTAAAATTGAACGTCTTTTAGGAAAAGGTGGTATTAATGTATTGCGTCGTGTATTTGGTATTATTCTTTTAGCCATCGCTATTAAGTTGATCAAGCTGCATATTTCTTTTTAGTATTTCCATTTCAAGTAGCCCGAAAACTCGATTTTAGAATTACTGTCAATTATTTCGTTTCCAGTGCCAATTACTTCTCTATCGTAATAGTTGATTTGGGTAATTTGCATTCCAGCTTTTAATGATCTGTCAATTTTTTTCTGAAAAGAGAGGCTTGAAGTATTTCCTTTGCCGCTCAGGAACCGTGAGTTGTAATTCCCGTAAAAATAGGGTGCTTGCCAATAGATGGATTCACTTACAGTATTGAATAGGCAAAATGAAAAGTTGACTTTATTCTTTTCATTTAGGCTTTTCCAGTATAAGTTAGATTGTAGACTAGAGTTTGTGTTTTCGCCTTCCATGATGAGATTGAGTTTTGTATTCCATCTTATTTTATCACTTAATTCTTCTTGATAAAAGAATCTGAGCTTGTTGATTTGTTCAGCGCTTTCAATTTTTTTATACTGATATTGAAGCGTGAATTTCCTTTGTTCAGATTGTCTTAAGATTTCGCTAAGTATTTTATTTCCTTTTGGATAATGTGGTTCTGTAATTTTTGCTGAATTCGATTTAAAATCATCGAAAGCGAGTCTAAACTGCCATTTTGCATTAAAATTATGTTGAAAAGCGTAATAAACTCCATTTTCGTATCCATTGCTAAAACTACAGTAATCCGATTTGTATTCATTGAAAACCGAATCCTTTCTACTTCTGAATTGTACAATAAATAAACTATTGTCTGATACACTGATATTAAGATTTTGAAGTATAGCCCAATCATCTAAATCCTGTAAAGCAAACTCTCCTGAATAAGTAATGTTATAATAACTTTTTGAAGCGTAGAAACTTTGCAGAAATCTGTTTTTGGCAGTGTAGAATTCTGAGTTGTATACTATTCCTGCCCACGAAAATGTATTTTGTTTATGATGTCTTCCTATCTGAACACCAATAATATTCTCTTCAAAAGTTTTTCGGTTTTCCGTTTCTTTTTTGGTTCTAAATAGCCCTGTTTTATCGATGCTAGTATTTCCATTTAGATTCCGGTGAGAAGTAAATACATTTATATCTGTATTTCTAATTCTCCATTGTGCGGCTGCTCCCTCAAAATAATTATACTCTTTAGAACTCAATATCGATTTTGTAATGCTTGTTGGTTTGTAGCTTAAAAAGTAAGGGTTGTTAATACGATATGATGTCCCAAAAAATAATCCTTCTCCAATACTAATATCATATTTTCCTAAGAGCACTTTTCTGAGTTTCCCTTTACTTTTGTAGGTTAAATTGATAGCTATATTGTTAGCTCCTGCATCTGTATACCATAATGGCTCTCCAAGATCTTTTTCCCAATTCAAACCTAAACTCCAACTTTTTTTTAAAGAGGTTCTATAGCGTATATGAGTTTTTATTGGACTTCCGATATACACACGATTAAGAGTTCCACTTCGTTGTGGTGTTTGAAATTGTAGCCCTACATATACAGTTGATTTATTTACAGTAGTAATCGGGCTGTTCTTAACTGGGATATAGATGAAGTCTTTAATCCTTTTGAGTGCTTCTATGTTTATGTCAAGTGTTTGTAGTTGATAAATAGAAATGAGTTCTTGAGTCTGACAATGTTGAGTGATAAGCTTAAGTTCCTTTACCGAAAGAAGATTTAATTCTCTTAGTTGGTAAATCTGCGTAGAGTCGTTTAAGTTAATTGGGTTTTGAGAATAGTATTCCCATACATCCACTAAATCAGTATTTAGAAATTCGCCGTCTAAGGATTCGATATACGTCCACTGGTTGGTGAAATCTTGTGCAAAACAGCTAAAATTTGCGATTAGTAATATGTAGAAAAACCTATTCATTTATCCAATTGGTAAATCAAAGCAAAGCCCGTGGAGTTCGTCCAGGTAAGTTTTCGGTATTGACTGTAGAATTGAAAGCGGTCTTTTTTATAGCCCAATCTAAATCCATACTCCAATGGGTGAAAAGATTGGAGTATGCTTAAGCTTAAATAGTCTTTATAAGAGTATCCTAGTTGATGTGAAGCATTGAAACCCGTATGTATAGATTCTTCGAATTGTATCTCAGAAAATAAATTTGAATTCCAATAATAATGACCGCTTACGATAAAACGACTTTCTAGATCATTCTCAATATAATTGTTGTTTAAAGGGTTTTCTAAATAAAGTCGGATTGTGTATTTATCATATTTGTAGCTATAGCCTATATCAAAACTTATAGAATTTAGTTTTTCTTGTTCTGTAATTGATAAGAAATGGAAGTTGAACTTTAAGCCAAAATTCATTTTAGGATTTAGTTTTTGGCTACTCGAAATACTGTATTTAGATTCTTTAAAATGTTTGTATCCATACTGATGATAAGCTAACTGAAACGGTCGGCTCTGTAGTATGAAAATGGAAGCGATTTTGCTGTTATGAAGACCAAATTCACTATTCAAAATAGTTGCTCGTGAGTAAAGTAAATTCGTTTCAAATTCTTGAAGAAGTGTTGGGTTGAAGTGGTTTTTGAGTAAGTTATCTGTGTTTTGAGCATGAGCGAATATTCCAATAAACACACATGTGAGTTGAATTAATTTCATCATTTCATTTTTATATTAATTATTAAAATCCCCGTCCTCTTATGGAGGGGTGTATTATTTATAATTTGTATTAGTCTATAATTGAATAGAGGTGATATCCCAAGTTAAAGAGGGGTACACTAAAGATAAGAAATTAAAAATTCCACTGCAGTCGGGTAAATACTGTTTGGTTTATATCTTCAAACTCCTCGGTAATTTTCAGCCACATATTCTGACTGCTAATCATTAGGTCGATGGATTCAGAAACTGAGTAGGTTATTTGGGGGTTTACGAAAATGAAATTTAAGTCTCCGTCGTGAATGAGTGATGTCCCTATTTGTACTAAGGGGTGGAAGGGGTAATTGATCTGATACAAGAAACTGTATTCAAAGGGCATTGGGCTTTTGGCTGAAATTTTCATTTCATAAAAGTCAAGAGGGTTAAAATCTTCAGACTGACTTTTGTACAAACATCCTGCGGTGATATATATTCCATTTTTAAAACTGTAGTCAAGGCTTATACTTCCAAGCAGAGAATTTTCGTAGTTTTTAGTTGAATTGAAATAGCTGAATTCACCTTTAAATCCAGCATCTTTTATTTGCCCAGCCCAGCCTAGCCCTAAGGAGTAATCATCGTAATATTTAGCGAGGAGTATTTGAAAGTCGTAGTCGGAAAGATTGAATTTATAAAGCCCTGCCTGGATGTCTTCATTCAGGGCAATTTCAACTGTATGGTATCGTTTTGTGTAGTATTGCACACGAACAGCATCCGCTCCTGGATTTTCGATATAGTCGAAATTAAAGAAGTTGATTTGGTTAAAAAGGTCGTGAGAATTCCAATAGTTTTGGATGCCCCAGTTGATCCGCTGTCTACCTATTCGTATATTCCAGCTTTCTTTTTCCCATTGAGCATAAAGCCGGTCTATTTGATGGTGCAGTCCCATATTGTCTTTGCTGATGGAAGTGATATCAAGTCGATCTACATCTAATACATCTCTAAATCCGTATAAATTTTCTTGCCATTGATATCCTGTGAAAAGTCGATTTCGCAGACTTATTTGAGCATTAAAATGATTCCCGTAATACAAGTGGCCGTTCCATCGAAAATGAATTTGTTGGTCGTTCCACTGGTTTGGAAGTTGATACAAAGAGGCTAGGTCTTTATTGAAGAAGTTGAAACTATTAAGGTTGCTGGCATAGTAATCTTGTTCAAAGCTTGTTTGAGCCTGAAGGGAAGAAATGGTAAGGAAAAATAGGAGGAAGATTTTCTTAAGGTCTTTCATCTTTTATGATTTTTCCGTCTTCAATGGTAATAATCCTTTTTGCCTTGTCGATCACTCTTTGGTCGTGTGTGGAAAATAAAAAGGTGACTTTTTCTTTCTCATTCATCTCAGCCATCATGTCTAAAAGGGTAGAGGTAGAGTGGCTGTCTAAATTAGCAGTAGGCTCATCTGCTAATATAAAGCTGGGTTTTGAGGCTAAAGCTCTGGCAACGGCAACTCTTTGTTGTTGCCCACCGGAAAGCTGATTCGGTCTGGAATTGATTTTGTCTGTCAAACCTACCTGATTTAATAATTCTTCGCTTCTTTGTTTTCTTTCTTCTTCAGAAAGACCTTGAAGAAGCATGATAAATTCTACATTTTCTTTTGCCGTAAGCACCGGGATTAAGTTGTACGCCTGAAAGACAAAGCCGATGTTTTTTAAGCGGAAATCAATGAGCTCATTTTCGCTTAGTAAATCGATATTTGTTCCGGCTATTTCAACAGTGCCTGAGGTAATGTCGTCTAGGCCACCAATCATATTGAGTAGGGTGGTTTTACCGGATCCCGAAGGGCCCACAATGGCTGTGAATTCTCCTTTCTGAATGTTTAAATCTACCTGATTGACAGCGTTTACTTCCAGTCCGTTGTTGCTGTAAATTTTGGTGAGACCTGTTGTTTTTATAATATCCATATCAAATTGTTCTAATGGCTTCGGTTGGCTTCAATTTTAGTGCTTTTCGTGATGGATATATCGCTGCAATCAGTGTAAAGATAAAGACCATCGCGGTGATGAAGATGTAAAATTTGGCTTCTATTTCGGGGTAAATGATATTTCCTAATCCGACCGATCGTAGACCCTCTCCAACCATGGCGAGATTGATGCCGGTTTCAGAAGTTAATCTTATGGTGAATGCGCCCAGAAACATTCCTAAGGGAGCTCCAAATAAGGAAAGAAAGAATGTTTCGGTAAGGATTAAGATAAATACTTTGGATTTATTCATACCTATGGCCATAAGCATGCCCAATTCTCTTCTTCGTTCGAAAACAGCCATTAACATTGTGTTAATGATTCCGAAAATGAGTGCCAGCATAATAATGATCATGATGAGAAAAAGCCAGGTTTCCATGATTTCGTCGGCGTAAGCAAGTTCCGGAGCAATAGTTTTCCAGTCTTTTACGTCGTAATCGCTTAATGTATTTTTTAAGCTGTGGTATGTGGAATCTACATCATCTAAAGAATTGCACAGGAGTGCAAGCTGATGAAATTCTTCGGACTTGATAAGCCTTTGTAAGTCGCTGTTTTGGATAAAAATATTCCCTTGGTCGTATTTGCTATATTTGGTTTTAAAGATTCCACAAATTCTAAAAGCACCTGAAATGATATTGTTATCTGCATCTTGAAAGGTGAGGACAATTTTAGAACGAAGTTTTACTTTTAATTTTTGTGCAAGAGCTTCTCCTATTAGGATGGGGTTTTTTCTTTTGCTTTCGAAATAGCTTCCCTCCACCAAACTGGAATGTATGCTGGTGAGTTTTTTTTCTTCGTTTTTGTTTACTCCAATAATTCGGACACCGTTACTTTTTATCGGAGAACTAATCATCCCGTTTAAGAGTGAACGAAAAGCAAAAGCTTTAATGTTTTTATCTGCTTCGAGTTCTTTTTTTATCCGGCTGCTATTTTCCAGGAAGTATTTGCTATCATGATCTTTTTCGTATTCCGGATGGTGAATTTGTATGTGAGAAACGTAATTATTTATACTGTTTAGTGTTCGTTGTTTGTTTAATCCGTAACAAAAAGCGATCACAAAAATTCCCGCCCAAATACCCATAATAATGGAACCGATTACCAGGAAGGAGCGCATAGGCGTTCTCCATATATTTCTCCAGGCTATTTTTATCGTTGTCTTCATTAGGCTCGCATTGCTTTAACAGGTTTTAATCGCCAAATGGTGATGATAGGATATAGGGTGCAAATCAGTACAATAAGTAATACAATTCCTGCATGGTTAAAGAGAATGTCTAAATCCAAGGAAGCCGGAATTACGGGTTCAAATCCATATGATTCTACCGATTCTGCAGCTTGAGCCTCAAGTCGTATCGGATGTCGATTAAAATAATACCGCACGGGACTTATCCCGATAATACCGAGAATTGAAGCTAGAACTCCCATCATTAAACTTTCAATGATTAGGGTGAGGATGAGTTTGCTTTTGCGCATTCCTACAGAAATAAGAATCCCGAATTCGTGCATGCGTTCTGCCGTCATCATAAGTAAAGTTCCAAGAATTCCAAAGGAAATGATCATGTATAACACCCCAATAATGATGACTCCACCGGCACTATCGGCTTGTATGGTTTGTACCATTTCAGGGAGCAGACTTTTCCAGTCCATAAGCTCATATTTATCTAGATCTAGTTTTTTAGAAATATATTTTTTGAGTCTGTTTAATTTTGAAGGATCCTTAATTTGGAGGACCAAGGATGTTAATCTTTCTGAAGCGTCATAAAGTTCTTGTGTCGCCTTTATTGGCATCAGAACGAGGCGGCCATTTAAGTCGGGCATAGGAAATTTTAGGATTCCACAAATGGGAAAAATACCGTTAGCACTAGCTCCGTGATATCCTTGACCTAAAAGGATTAAACTGTCGCCTACCGACATGTTGTAAAAACTAGCCAAACCTTCACTTATGAGCATAGAAGCACTTGTGTCTGCGGGGAATTCACCACTGATTAATTTAGGCCTTAGATCCATTAGATTATCTTCTTTATCGAAGTTTACCCCCATAATAATGGCGCCTTTAGTTAGGTTTTTGGAAGCGGTTAGTGCAAAACTTTCCAGTCTTTCATTGTAATCTGTAATGTCTTTATTGTTATGTAGTATATCAATAACAGTTTGATCTGGGATAAAACTATTGTCTATGCTTTGTTCTTCCCAAAATCCATTTTGATGAATTTGTAGATAGCCGGTGTACATACCCACCATATTGGCAATCATCTTATTGTAAATACCAATCTGAAAAGAGCGTGCAAATACAGCAAAAAATATAGCAAAGAAGATGGAGGAAATCGTAATGATACTCCTGCGTTTATTTCGCCAAATATTCCGCCAGGCCATTTTAAAAATCATCTTCATCAGCGCAGACTTTTCATGTTTTGTTTGGTGAAGAAACTCTCCTCAATATCGATGTTGTATTCTATATATTTATAGCGAAGAATGGTTTTTTGATTCTCTTCTTCCATAGGAGTCATGACCATTATTGCAGGCAAGATTTTGTCTCCAAAAAATTTGATATCTGAAGCTTCCATTTTGTTTATTAAGTATCCATCTTCATCGTAAAATTCTGACCCCAATTGCAGGTAGTCTAGTTTGTCGATGAAAGTTATGATTTTACCCCAAACTACGGCAGCTTCAGGTTTTGGAGTGAGTTTAATACTATAACAGGTTCGGTTTTGTAGGATAGTGTCACCTACAATTTCGTGTGTGTAATCTGATAAAATGGAAGATTCTTTAACCAAGTCATCGTTGGTAAAGTCTGAGCCCATCCACGATTGCATCATCATAGACGGAGGCAACTTGATGACTTTTTCTATTTTAGGTTGCCAATTCCAGATTTCCTTTTCTCGTTTCAAGAACACAGTTCCTTTATCTCGAGATGGGGCTTGTATGAGAATAAAAGAATATTCGGTTCCTAAAGACCAGGCTTTAATCTCCATGGTTCTCGACCATTTAGGTCGTTGCACTTCTATGCTCATTTCTGCTTTTTGGCTTGCACCCCTGAGGTGCTCGTCAGAACGTTTGATGATTTCGTATGCATCTTGAGCACTAGATTGAAATGCAATGAATAAGAATGAAAACAAGAGTTTTTTCATGCTAATATTTAATTCCAAGTTTTTTATAAATGAAATCGATTACCCATGCTGGACCAATTAGTAAGAATTGAAGATCCTTGAAAAAGGATGGTTTTTTACCTTCAATTTTATGTCCGTAAAATTGAATGATCCATGCTAGAACGAAAAGACTTATAGAAATCTCTAGTTTAAGATGGGTATCATTGAGTAATAAGATGCCTTGAACACACAGTACAGTATAGAGAGCGATTCCAAAAAACATGGCAAAGGATAGCCTTAAATAAAAGAGAAGCCCAAGAAAAACTATAACAGTAGTGAAATTTGATATTTCAATTGGAAGCCACTGTTCTAGGATAGGGATTTCAATCAATGAAAAAAGTGCTAATACACAAAAAAATATTGTAGGAACACAAATCCAATGAATCCTCTTGTTGGTTTTGTTTTGATGACTCTCACCATATTCGTCCAACCAGGTTTGTAGATTTTTCATGAAAAATAAATTTTATTTAAAGCTACAAAAAAAAACCACCTTTTTATGGTGGTTTAATCGTTCTTTAAGATACTCTAAAATCAAATTTATATTCGCTAAGGTCTTCATTCGCTTTAATAATCTTTTCTTTAAGAGATTTTTTGTAAGTAAGTAATTTTTTCATCACTTCTGCATCTCCGGTTGCTATCATTTGAACGGCAAGAATAGCTGCATTTAGTGAAGCATCTAGGCCTACAGTGGCCACCGGGATACCTGGAGGCATTTGTAAGATGGAAAGTATAGAATCCCATCCATCAATAGAGATGGATGAGCGGCAAGGAACACCAATGATTGGTAGTGGAGTAAAAGCAGCCATAACTCCCGGAAGGTGGGCTGCACCACCAGCACCGGCGATAATTACTTTAACGCCTTCTTGATAAGCTTTAGAAGCATAGGATTCTACTTGCTCTGGTGTACGGTGTGCCGAAAGGGCGTTTACTTCAAATGGAATTTCCATATCGTTTAAGAACTTAGCTGCCTTTTGCATAACCGGCCAGTCGGAAGTACTTCCCATAATGATGCTAACTACTGCTTTCATAAGTGTAATTTTTTTTGACAAAAGTAAGCATTCATATTGAAGTAGGAAAGTTGGATTAACTTGCTTTTGTTGATTGGAATAGATTCAAATAATGATTTTAATATTATGAATTGTAAAACCTATTTCATTCAAGACTATTATCGTCTATTAATTTGTATTTTTGCCCGGTATGAAGAAGCAGAAAGTTCATGATAAGGACTTTGATATTTACCTCGAAGAGAAAGCCTTAAAGGAACGTGTTATCCAAATGGCAAGCGAAATTCACCGCGAGTTAAATGGAAAAACACCTCATTTTGTGGCCGTTTTAGATGGTTCCTTTGTATTTGCATCCGATTTGCTTCGCGCTTATCCTGACGATTGTAAAATATCATTTGTGAAATTGAGTTCATATGATGGTGTGTTAAGTACAGGAAAAGTACAAGAGTTAATTGGTTTAAGAGAAGTTGGAGAAGAGGATGCTATCGTTGTTATTGAGGACATAGTGGATACAGGAACAACCCTTTTAAAGATTGATGAAATCTTTAAAGCTAAAGGTAGAAAATGGCAAATTGCAAGTTTGTTTTTCAAACCTCTTGCTTATCATGGAAATAGAGAAATTGACTTTGTTGGTTTTGAAATTCCGAATGATTTCATAGTCGGTTATGGTCTCGATTACGATGGCTTTGGTCGAAATTTGAAAAACGTTTATCAATTGGCGAAAGCCTAAAAAAAAATGTATGCTAAATTTAGTTTTATTTGGACCTCCGGGAGCAGGAAAAGGAACTCAGTCTGTTCGCTTAATTGATACTTACAACTTAGTACACCTTTCTACAGGAGATATTTTCCGATCAAATATGAAAGAGGGTACTGAATTAGGGAACTTAGCAAAATCGTATATCGAAAAAGGGGCTTTAGTACCTGATGAAGTTACTATTGGAATGCTTGAAGCAGAAGTAAATTCTAATACAAATGCAAAAGGATTTATCTTTGATGGTTTCCCTAGAACAACGGCTCAAGCAGAAGCTTTAGATGTTTTACTTACTTCAAAAGGAACTGAAATTACTGCAATGCTAGCCTTAGAGGTTGAGGAACATGAATTGATTGCCCGTCTATTGGAAAGAGGGAAATCTAGCGGAAGAGCAGATGACCAAAATCCAGAGATTATAAAAAATAGAATTCAAGTTTACGAGAACGAAACCGCAATCTTGAAGGACTATTATACCGCACAGGATAAGTTTGTAGGTGTTGAAGGATTAGGTTCTATAGAATCTATTACCACAAGCCTTTGTAAAGAAATTGAAGCTTTAGTATAGTGGCTGTAAATGGATCCAATTTTGTTGACTATGTGAAGATTCATTGTGCTGCCGGACATGGTGGTGCTGGATCGGTACACTTACATCGCTCGCGACTTACAGCTAAAGGTGGCCCCGATGGTGGTGATGGCGGACGTGGAGGTAATGTTTACATTCGTGGAAACGATCAAATGTGGACTTTACTTCACCTAAAGTATAAGCGTCACGTAAAAGCCGGTAGAGGGGGTGGCGGTTCTTCGAACAATAGTTTTGGTGACGATGGTGAAGATAAATACATCGATGTTCCTTTAGGTACAGTTGTACGTGATGCTGATACCCAAGAAATACTTTTTGAAGTTACTGAGCACGGTGAAGAAATTATCGTTCGTAAGGGTGGTCTTGGAGGAAGAGGAAATTCTTGGTTTAAGAATTCTGTTCGCCAAACGCCTCGCTATGCACAGCCTGGTACAGAAGGTGAAGAAGGTTGGGCGATTTTAGAACTTAAAGTTCTTGCAGATGTAGGATTGGTAGGTTTCCCAAATGCTGGAAAATCGACTTTATTATCAGTAATTTCTGCTGCTAAGCCTAAAATTGCAGATTATGCTTTTACTACCCTAGTACCTAATTTAGGAATTGTTGCTTACCGCGATAATCGTTCTTTTGTAATGGCTGATATTCCTGGTATTATAGAAGGGGCTAGTGAAGGCAAAGGATTAGGACTTCGTTTTTTACGTCATATAGAGCGTAATTCAACACTATTATTCTTAGTGCCAGCAGATGCTGATGATATTGCAAAGGAATATGAAATTCTGCTTAAAGAATTAGAAATATATAATCCAGAGTTATTAGATAAGGATCGTCTACTAGCGATTTCTAAATCGGATATGTTAGATGAGGAGTTACAAGCTGAAGTTTCTGGAACACTTCCTAAAGGAGTTAAAACTGTATTCTTTTCTTCTGTAGCTCAACAAGGATTAATGGAATTGAAAGATTTAATCTGGGCGCAGTTGAATGCTTAATAAATTACTACAATGGGATCAGGATTTATTCTTGCTACTAAATGGAGCAGGAACTGAAACTTTTGATTCTTTTTGGATCTTTGTTTCGACTACAAAATCAGCCTTACCACTTTTTCTTTTCATTATTTTTCTTCTGATAAAAAAACATGGTAAATCTTTTTGGCAAGGATTAGTCTTAATTCTTATTGTTGTGAGCTTGGCAGATCTGACTTCTGTTCACGCTTTCAAAAATGTATTTATGCGCTTGCGACCAAGTCATGAGCCACTTATTGTAGATCAAATCAGATTATTGGTATCTAAAGGGGGCTTGTATGGATTTGTTTCTTCGCATTCCGCAAACTTCTTTGCGATTGCAGCCATCGTTTCTACACTTTTTTCAGAACGTAAATATTTGCCTTATACCCTTTACTTTTGGGCTACACTAGTAGCTTACAGTCGTGTTTATGTAGGGAAACATTATCCTTTAGATATAATCGGTGGTGCTGTTTTAGGAATACTTATTGCAAAAATCTTGTGGTGTTTGATTCTGAAAATCAAGGAAAAGTATAAATTAGCTCTATGAATATCGTAGCAGTTTTTATTGGTGGTGGATTAGGTAGTATATGCCGATACGCGGTAGGAAAACTTACTTCATTGTATTTGGTTTCAAGCTTTGCCTACGCAACCCTTTTTTCAAATCTACTAAGTACCTTTGTGTTGGCAGTCTTTTTGTACCTTTTTCAAGGTAAATTAGGTTTAAACGATGCATGGAAATTATTTGTTGTAACTGGTTTTTGTGGCGGTTTTAGTACCTTCTCTACTTTCAGTTTCGAAACTTTTGAAATGCTCAAAAACGGCCAATCTTTTATGGCTATTGCCAATATTTTTATTAGTGTGATTTGCTGCATACTTCTTCTTTATATCATTTATAAAAATCAATAATATGAAATTTTTCACTCTTCTTTTCTGTTCTCTACATTTAGGCCTTTTTGCTCAAGTTTCGCAACCTAAATTGGTCGTGGGAATCGTAGTTGATCAAATGCGTTTTGATTATATAAATCGCTATTGGGATGACTTTTCTGAAGGTGGATTTCAACGTTTAGTGTCAGAAGGGTATAATTGTATGAACACACATTATAATTATATTCCAACCTATACCGGTCCTGGGCACGCTTCTATTTATACGGGTGCAACACCTTCTAATCACGGTGTTATTGCGAATTCTTGGTACGATAAAACTAACGAAGACTACAGCTATTGTGTATCTGATGCTGAAATGAGTACCATTGGTGCAGATAATGAATCTGGAAAGATGTCACCTTCAAAAATGTTGAATACTACTTTTGGAGATGAACTGCGTTTGTTTACGATGAATCGCTCTAAAGTAATAGGTGTTGCTCTAAAAGATCGCTCTGCGGTATTGCCAGCAGGACATATGGGTGATTTTGCTTTTTGGTTAGATTCAGAAACAGGTGATTTTGTTTCGAGTTCTTATTATGGGCTTCGCCTACCAAAATGGGCACAGAAATTCAATAAGAAAGATTTATGTGAAGAGTACCTTTCTAAGAAATGGGATTTACTTCTCAATTCAAAACTGTACGATGAAAGCTTAGTAGATAATAGTGTGTATGAAGCTGCTTTTACGGGAGAGAAATACCCAAAATTCCCTCACGATTTACCAATTTTAGTGGAGGCAAATGGGATGGGTTTAATTAAATCTACCCCTTTTGGAAATAGCCTCACAATGGATATGGCAATTGCTGCCATCGAGGGAGAGCGTTTAGGTCAAGATGAGTTCACAGACGTATTGGCAGTAAGTTTTTCTTCTACTGATTACGTTGGGCATCAGTTTGGTGCAGATTCTAGAGAAACTCAAGATACTTATTTGAGATTGGATAGAGACATAGAAGCTTTTTTAAGCTATTTAGATGGAAGCATAGGTAAAGAGAATGTATTGGTGTTCTTAACGGCTGATCACGGTGCTGTGCGTACCCCAGCTTATTTAAAGGACAGGAATGTTCCTGCTGGTTACTTCGATGCTGAAGAACCTATACGAGAGTTGAAACAGTTTTTACAAAATATTTATGGTTTTGGGGAATGGGTAAAGACTTATGGGAATGCACAGATATTTTTAAATCGCGAATTAATTTTTGAAAAATACTTGAGTTTAGAAGAAGTACAACAACAAGTTGCCGATTTTATGCTTCGTTATGAAGGAGTACAAAAAGCGGTTACAGCTCGTTCATTAGAGCGTAGTGAATTTAGTACTGGAGCATTAGCTTCTCTTCAAAAAGGCTACAATCAGAAACGTTCTGGGGATGTACTGTTGGTGTTAGATCCTGCTTGGATAGAATATCCTAACACGGGAACTACACACGGTTCTGGTTATACTTACGATCAACACGTTCCTTTAATTTGGTATGGGTGGAAAGTTCAGCCTGGAAAGACTTCAGAGAAAATAGCCATTACTGAAATAGCATCTACAATCTCAAATTTATTAGGAATTAGTTACCCTAATGGAGCCGATGCCAAAGTGATTCCATTACCGCTTAGCGAATAAGGTTTACTACACCCGAGACATGATGCCATGAGTCATCTATGGTTTTGTAGTCTATCAAATATACATAGCTGTTTGTTGAGCATTTTAGACCTGAACTGTCTTTACCATCCCATTTTGGTTGCTGCCCATTTTGGTCGTAAATCTGTTCTCCCCAACGGTTAAATACTTGCAATCTATAGCTGTCTACATATGTACAAATAGGAAAGAAAAGATCATTATTAGAATCGTTATTAGGTGTGAATACATTTGGAACCCAGAATGTATGTTGAAAGTCAATGAAAAAATGCTGACTACTGGTGTCAACACATTCAAATTCATTGTAAGCGTATTGTATTACCTCATAATCTCCAATAGTAGGAACTAAAAATTCAGGTTCCTCCTCAGAGGTGCTATATCCAGAACTAAATTCATAGGTATAGGATGAAGCTAATTGTGCAAAGTTGTTTATCCAAATTGGATCTCCAAATAAATATGTATCTGAGTGAATCGAGAAATTTGAGATAGGTTGTGGTAATACTGTCACGTAATTATTCAATTCTACACTCCCTTCACAATTGTTAAGTGTATTAATCGTGATTAGAGAAATATCGTAAACTCCTTCCATATAAGTACTTTGTGTTGAGCTTGAGCTTGAGCTCGTTCCGTTGCCTAAATCCCAAAAGAATTGATGGTTTACTGGGGGTATATTACTTTCGAATATTACAGTAAAAGGTTCACAGCCATTTTCTGGAGTAGAAAATATTTGAATTGGTATTTGATTGAAAATTTCTACGGTTCCTGAATTTGAGTTTTCACAACCATTGGCAAAAACGCTTAGAATGATATTTTGTATTCCAGAACTTGAGAATTGAATATCATTAGGGTTTTGTTGAGTAGAATTCTGAGGACTAGCATTTGGGCCAAAATCCCAAGAAAATGTTGAGCCTATAGGGTAGATGCCACCAGCACTAAAGTCGAATGAGTTGTTGTCAAAACATTGCGCCTCTTGTATGGGTATTTCAGGAAAAATATCTTCATCAAAAACTTCAATTGTACCTATATAAGTTTCATCACAATCATTGTACTGAAGATTATAGCTTACTGGGTAGGACCCAGGGTTTGTGTAGGATATTCCTGTTGGGTTTGGAATGTTTGAGTTTGTTGGATTTGCAGCCGAACCAAAGTTCCAAGAAAATGTTGTGCCAGGAGGGGCTATTCCTTCTCCTAACAAGTCGAAACTATTATTGTCTACACATTGTGGTTCAGGGTCTTCAAAGTAGGGCAGTAATTCAGTGTATAAAGGAAATGTTACCGTGTTTGTATCAGCGCATATTGTATTTGGATTTGCAATAAGCGTTACTGTGTACATTCCAGTGTCAGGATAAATATAGTTAGGTTCAAATAGGATAGAAGTAGACCCAGCATCCCCAAAATCCCAGAGATAAGATTCTGCATTATAACTATTGTTAGAAAATTCTACTGTTAATGTATTGCAATACCAGCTTGAAAGGGGAAATGAAGCCGTTGTAACATTACAATCGACCACTAAAAAGCGAAAATCCCTAATGATTTCATTGATAAGGACACCATCTCTATATTCACTGACTTTAATCCCTATAATAAACATCCCCATAGCAGTAGGGGTTCCTGTAATTATTCCATTATCGACATCGATGGCAATTGCAGGGCTAGAATCTAGTGGATAAGTTTCAGAGTATCCCGCTGACCACGGGATTGGAGTGAAAGGTGGCGGACTTATTTCTGTAGGGTTAACATCGTTTGATCCATGGAATGGAGTCGTTAATTCATAGACTAAAGAATCTTCGTCTATATCTGTAGCAGAAAGGTCAACATTAATTTCATCTCCTAGACACAGGGCTAGCGGTGGGTAATTATCGAAAGTAGGGCTGCTATTACACTCCGAGGCTTCGTCAGATCCAGGGATATGAGCTGTAAATGTAGATCCAAAATCTTCTGGAGTTGTAATGTTGATAATCGATGGGTTTCTACAACAACGTTGATAGGCGATTTGATATCCTCCTACGATTGGGGGAAGGTTAACGGTTACAGTATATACGCCTTGTTCGATACATAAATCGGTCGGTAGTTCTAAGCAGTCGTTACCTACAGTTTCATTACTTAAAATAGTGCTTATTGGATCTGAAATGATAATTGATTGAACTTCAATATTATCATTATTGTAAATGCTGATTGTTCCACTTAGATCGAAACCAGTTCCATTAACATTTGTAGGTCCACAATCTCTATAGATGACTAATCGAATCTCATATTGATTATCTCCTAAGCAAGTATAGGTCATTTCGCCACCAACCAAATGGGTAGCTGTGCAAATCAAAGAAATATTGAAAAATAATATTAGGGTAAGGATTTTTTTCAAGCTAGTTTTATTTGTTTTTCAAGTTACTATTTTATGTTTTGACAAACAAACAGCTTATTTTTTTCGGCAAATCATTAAACCATCTCTCAATGGAAGTAATAGGTTTTCTACGCGTGGATCTTTTTGAACCTTCTTATTGTATTCTAATAATGCTAAGGTAGATTTATCACTTGGATTTACTTCTTCTATTACTTTTCCTGACCACAATACATTGTCAGCAATAATCCATCCACCAGGATTCATTTTATCAATTAGAATATCAAAATAGAGTGGGTAGTTTTTTTTATCAGCGTCTATAAAAGCTAAATCTATTTTAAAATCTAAATCTGGAATGATATTACTAGCATGGCCTATGTGCTGTACAATTTGATGTTCAAAGCCCGCCTTTTCAAAGTAACGGGTGTTCATGTCTTCCAACTCTTCGTTCACATCAATCGTATGTAGTACTCCATCAGCAGGAAGTCCTTTGGCTAGGCAAATAGCAGAGTAACCAGTGTATGTACCAATTTCTATAATACATTTTGGACGCATCATTCTACTCAACATTGTTAAAAACTGACCTTGAAGATTTCCAGAAATCATACGAGGGTTTAAGACGCTCGTATGTGTTTCGTGATTGAGCTCTTTTAAGACGTCACATTCTGCACTTGTATGTGAAGTGCAATAGAGATCGAGTTCTTTGGAAATGAATTCCATATTAAGCGTCTTTGGGTTCGTAGATTATGGTACTTAATTGATCTTCTCTGAAAATTTCTTGAGCCACTTCCTGAATTTCTTCGGCTGTAATGTTAAGAATCTTAATGTTCATCTCTTCAATACTTTCTACCTTACCAAAAGCATGATAGCTTTTAGCTATAGATTGCATCAAGTTGCAGTTGTTTTCTTGCGCAATTGCTAATTGACCGATGAGTTGTTGTTTGGCTTTTTGCAGTTGAACAGGACCCAATTTTACATCACGTAATTTTTTGAGTTCTTTATAAATCAATTTGATGGTTTTTTTAACTGTTTGTGGGTCTGTTCCAAAATATACCCCCCAAACTCCAGTGTCACAATAGGTAGTGAAGTTTGATTCTATGGTATATGTGAAACCATATTTCTCTCTAATCCCCAAGTTTAACCTCGAATTCATTCCAGGTCCTCCCAGTAAATTACTCAATAAAATGAGTGTTCTAGCTTTTGGATCTTGAGCGCTATAAGCTCTGTTTCCAATGATGCAATGAGTTTGTGAAATATCCTTTTTTACAAGTAGTTCACGCGTTTCATATCCGTTAATCCCATGACGCTTATGCTTGCGTTTATTAGTAGGAATATGAGACAAGTGTTTCTCTGCCAAACGTAGAAGTTTATTGAAATCGATATTACCGACAGAACTGAGAATCATTTCATCAGTATTGTAGTGTTTTTGCATATAGGCTTTCGCCTTTTTATCATCGAAATTTAATAAGGTTTTCTTAATCCCAAGAATGTTTCTACCTATGGGGTGTCCATGGTAAACGAGCTCCTCGTAGTCATCAAAAATAGCTTCAGATGGACTGTCTAGATAAGAATTGATCTCGTCCACAATGACGTCTTTTTCTTTTTCTAACTCCTTTTGTGGAAGCGTAGAATTAAAAACGATATCACTAATAAGCTCTATAGATCGTTCGTAATAGTCCTTTATGAAAGAGGAGTAATACCACGTTTCTTCTTTGGTTGTATAGGCATTTAGTTCTCCACCAACATCTTCTAGTCGACTTAGAACATGGAAAGCCTTTCGCTTCTTTGTGCCTTTAAATAAGGCGTGTTCTATAAAATGAGCCATCCCTTGTTCGGGTGCAGATTCATCTCTAGAACCCGTATTAATCATAATCCCACAATGTGCCACAGCACTATTTACCTGATGATGAATAATGCGAATACCATTCGCCAGTTGATGTGTTTTAATTTCCATGGTGCAAAGATAGGTATTAGTCCTTAGTATCAGGTACGAAGTATCTAGTATCAAGAACAGAGTAATTTGGGTAAAGGGTAGGGCATAAATCTTGAAATGCATAATGAATCTCAATAGATGTTTTTATTTTTCATCACCCATCATTTGTGTATGATTATTGCAGTGAAATTTTATCTTTGAACAAATCTTTAAAATAATTGAGATGAAAAATTGGATATATACTTTAAGTTTTTTACTGCTAAGTGCTTCTTTTACACAGCCTTGTGAGGCACAGTTTTTCAAAAAGAAGAAAGCAGTCACAGAAAAAACGACCAAAAAAGAAGCTAAAGATAAGTACAAGCAGAAAATTAAAAATACCGATAAAATTGAAGGACTCTTTACGCTTTATCGCGATAAGGCTAAGGGGAAGCTGTATTTGGAAATTACCGAAGAGCAGTTGAATAAAGAGTATATTCATTTTTCATATATCGAAAATGGAGTTACGGATGCTGGTTTTTTTAGAGGAAACTTTAGAAATTCAAAAGTGTTTAAAATTCAAAAGTATTACGATAGAATAGAGTTTGTTCAGGAAAATACGAGTTACTATTTTGATGATGAAAGTGCTTTATCTCGTTCTGCTGAGGCTAATGTGAATAATCCAGTTTTGGTTAGCGAGCAGATTATTGTGAGTAGTAAAGACAGTACCAAATATCTAATCGATGCAGATAAGATTTTCTTATCTGAAACTTTACAACAGATTAAGCGTGCATCTCGACCTGGATCTAAAAGATTTCAGTTAGGTAAATTAAGTAAGACCAAAACAAAATATCATAAGTTGAAAAATTACCCAGAAAATACGGATATCATTGTCCAGTATGCATATGATAATGCACTGCCAAAAGCCTTTGGTGGTTCAGCAGTTGCTGATTCTCGTTACGTTAATATATTGGTGCAACACTCCTTAATCGAAATGCCAGATAATGATTTTGAAGCGCGTTTCGATGATCCTCGAGTTGGTTATTTTACTACTAGAGTGAACGATATGACTACGGCTAATGCAATTAATTATCGCGATTTGGTACACCGTTGGAATTTGGTGAAAAAGAATCCGGAATTGGCGGTTTCCGAACCCGTTGAGCCTTTAGTGTACTGGATAGAAAACACCACTCCGCTAGAGTTGAGAGATTTAATTAAAGAAGGGGTAGAATCGTGGAGTTTGGCTTTTGAAAGTGCTGGATTTAAAAATGCAGTTCAAGTGAAAATTCAGCCCGATGATGCAGAATGGGATGCAGGAGATATTCGTTATAATGTATTGCGTTGGACTTCTTCACCAAACCCTCCTTTTGGTGGTTATGGACCTAGTTTTGTGAATCCGAAAACGGGACAGATTTTGGGTGCTGATATTATGTTGGAATGGGTTTATATTACCAAAAGAATTCAACAAGGAGAGTTATTCGAAAACACAGCTTTGTTTTTAGACGAAGAAAATCCTATAAATGCGCATTACTGCTCTGCTTCTGCATTGATGCAGTCGAATAATTTATTTGCGCAAAATGCAGTTGATGCATTGGAACTTTCTGAAGCGAGTAAAGAAACGCTAATTAGAGAATCTTTAAGAAGATTAGTTCTTCACGAAGTGGGACATACTTTAGGTTTGAATCATAATTTTAAAGGCTCTAACTTATTGTCTTACGAAGAGATTTTGAACAAAGAAACGACTTATGAAAAAGGACTTTGTTCTTCTGTAATGGAATATCCATCAATCAACTTTAGTTTGGAAGCAGAAAATCAAGGTTTATATTACGATACAATTCCTGGACCGTATGACCATTGGGCAATACGTTTTGCTTATTCTGAGGTAGATGAAATTGGATTGAATGAAATCTTAAACGAAAGTACGAGACCAGAACTCGCTTTTGCCAATGATGCCGATGATATGCGTGGAACAGGTAAAGGGATGGATCCTGATGCTATGATTTACGATTTAACTTCAGAGCCTGTTTTGTATGCTGTCGATAGAATTAAATTGGTGAATAATATTTTTCCTAATCTTCTTGATAAGTATCGTAAAAATGGAGCTTCTCATCAAGAGCTGTTAAATTCATATTATACACTAACAGGCCAGTATTCTACATCGCTTAAAATTATTAGCCGTCAGATTGCTGGTGTTCGCGTAAATCGAGCTATGGTGGGGCAGGATACTGATTCTAAACCATTTACCCCGGTTTCTTATACTGATCAAAAAGAAGCGATGAATGTTTTAACGAGCTATGCTTTTGCTCCTGATGCATTTGAACAGTCTGAAGCTTTATATCCTTACTTACAAAGACAACGAAGAGGTTTTAGCACCCCTTATGGTGGTGAGGATCCAAAGATTCACGAGCGTATATTGAATATACAACGAATGGTTTTAGGGCAATTACTGAATCGAAATGTGTTGAACCGTATGGTGAATACGAGTTTGTATGGTAATGAATATTCTTTAGCGGCTTATTTTAAAGACTTAAACAATGCAATTTTTAATGCAGACAGAAATACATCGGTTAATAGTTTCCGCCAAAATTTACAAGTGGAATATGTAAATCGATTGATTCGTGTTTCTAAAGATAGAGTTACCAGTTCGCAAGTTCGTGCTCAGCTGGTAAGCCAGTTAACGGCTACATTGAATGAAGTGAAAGGTTCTAAATATTTTGATGTTGCTACCAATGTGCATCGAGAATATTTAGCTTATCTCATTCAAAAACACTTTGATGAATAAACAAATTGTCTGTTCTGTTCCGATACTTCTCGGGATTGTTAAAGACTGATGTGATTTACTTAAATATCTAAAAAAAAAAGCCTCGCCGATTTCTCGGAGAGGCTTTTTTTTGCATTCTAAATTAATATTTGATTATTCTTGGGGATACTGAAATAAATTCAGTGTGACCTTAGTCAAAACAATATTGGTTGGCTTCAATCAGTTTTTCAGCGATCAGCCTTCTGTGTTCTTTTAAGTTTGTTGGCTGAACTTTGGTGAAGCGTTTTAAGCCCATTAATAACATTTTTTGTTCGTCTCCATCTAAGATGGCGAATAAGGCTTCTTTTCCATTTTTACGAACTTCTTCTACCGCATGGTGAAGGAAGTTGATGCTCATAGAAATCTTCTCTTCATGTGTTTCTCTACCATCTTTGTCTACTAATTTTTCAGTTTTCAAAAGGGCAGATTCAAGCATGTACACTTCGATGATCATATTGGCAATGTTCATCATTACCTCTTGTTCCAGAGCTAATTTGTCGCCTAATTTTTGAGCTGCAGTACCAGCCACCATCAAGATGGTTTTCTTCAGGTTTTTTAAGACTTTTTTCTCCATTGCAAAAAGCGCATCTGAAGGAGCATCAAAAGAAGGAATGCTCATTAATTCTTTGGCAACAGCTTTGGCAGGTCCTAATAGATCTATCTCGCCCGTCATGGCCTTTTTCATAATCATCTTCACCAACAATAAGCGATTGATTTCGTTCGTTCCTTCGTAAATACGAGAAATACGAGCATCGCGGTAACAAGCTTCTACTTCCGATTCGGCTGAGAAGCCCATTCCTCCATACACCTGTAGGGCTTCGTCGGCTGCATACTCAATTACTTCAGACCCAAAAACTTTTAGGATGGCGCATTCAATGGAATATTCTTCAACTCCTTTTAATTTTGCTTCTTGAGGCGATAAGCCTTCAGTTTCCAGACGTGCAATATGATCTTCTATATTTTGTCCTCCACGGTAATTACCAGCGTCGGCAACATAAGTTTTGGTGGCCATTTCAGCAAGCTTGTATTTAATAGCTCCAAAAGATGAAATAGGCGTTTTGAATTGTTTGCGTTCGTTTGAGTAATTAACAGCGTAGTTCATTATTTTTTTTGCTGCTCCGGTTACGGCTACACCTAGTTTTATACGTCCTACGTTTAAAGCATTCATGGCAATTTTGAATCCTTCGCCGCGTTCTCCCAGCATCGCTGATTTAGGAACTTTTACTTTGTTGTAAAATACTTGACGAGTTGAAGAAGAACGAATTCCCAATTTGGCTTCTTCAGGATTAAGCGTTAAACCTTCAACCTGGTCTTTTTCGAATACAAAACCGGTAATGTTTTTATCGTCTCCAATACGTGCAAATACGATGAATACGTGCGCAAATCCAGCGTTGGAAATCCATATTTTTTGTCCTGTAATCTCGTAGTGTTCGCCATCTTCCGTTAAAACTGCTTTTGTTTTTCCTGAATTTGCATCCGAGCCAGCATCCGGTTCTGTAAGGTTGTAGCAGGACATCCATTCTCCGGAAGCTAATTTTGGCAGATAGTGGAGTTTTTGTTCCTCTGTACCGTAAAGCAAAATTGGAAGTGTCCCAATACCTGTATGTGCTCCGAAAGCCGTTGCCAAAGAGCCTGTCAAGCTGGAGATTTCTTCACAAATCAACATTCCTGTGTTGAATCCCATTCCAAGTCCTTCATATTTTTCAGGAACATTAACCCCTAATAAACCCAGCTCACCAGCTTTTCGCATTAAACTTTCTACCAGTGCGTAATCTTTTTCTTCAAAACGCATTAAGTTAGGGCGTACCTCACGCTCAATGAAATCGTTGGTAGCATCCAGCATCATCTTTTGTTCTTCACCAAACTCTTCTCTGATGAATACTTCTTTGGCTTCTATATCTTTTACGAGGAATTCTCCCCCCTTTAAATAAGTCATTGTATCGTTTTTTAGTTTTGCTTTTCAGCTATCTTTTTTAGTTGTTACCCCGGTCCTTGAGTTTGCCAAGGGGAGCATGTCGAAGACTAAATTATCACCCTTCGACAAGCTCAGGATGACAATTTGCTCTCTATTTCAAAAATTCATAAACCCCGGCGGCACCTTGTCCGGCTCCTACACACATAGTTACCATACCGTAGCGTTGTTTTCTTCTTCTCATTTCGTTGAAGAGTTGTACCGACAGTTTTGCTCCGGTACATCCTAATGGATGTCCTAAAGCAATGGCACCTCCGTTTACATTTACGAGGTCCGGATTTAAATCCAACTCTTTCATTACGGCAACTGACTGCGAAGCAAAAGCTTCGTTCAATTCAAATTGCTCAATGTCTATAAGTTGTAAACCTGCTTTTTCCAGAGCTTTTGGAGCTGCATAAACAGGTCCCATTCCCATCACGCTAGGTTCTAATCCTGCAACATGGTAGCTTAATAATTGAGCAACAGGTTCAAGATTTAGTTCTTTCACCATCTTTTCAGACATCACCATAACAAAGGCAGCACCGTCAGAAGTTTGTGAAGAATTCCCTGCTGTAACAGATCCTCCTGTGGCAAATACCGGTCTAAGTCTGGCTAAGGCAGCTATGTTGGTTCCTCTACGAGGGCCTTCATCGGTGTCGACGGTAAATTTCCGTACCTGTCTTTTCTCGTTTTCATCTAAGAAGATTTCTTCTACTTCAATCGGTACGATATCATCTTTAAATAATCCTGTATCGATTGCGTTTAAAGCTTTATTGTGTGAGTTAAAGGCAAACTGATCTTGCTCTTCTCTTGAAATCTTGTATCTGCGAGCCACTTCTTCAGCGGTATTTCCCATTCCCCAATACCAGCTTGGGTTTTTCGCCGAAACGTCTGCATTTGGAACTATTCTCCAACCTCCGAATGGAATTGGTGACATAGTTTCTACCCCACCTGCAATGATGCAGTCTGCCATACCTGCATTTATTTTTGCAGAAGCCAATGCGATAGTTTCTAATCCAGAGGAGCAGTAACGATTTACGGTTACTCCAGGTACTTTGTCGGTATTTAATCCCATTAAAGAAATCATTCTACCGATGTTTAATCCTTGTTCTGCTTCAGGAGTTGCATTCCCAACAATCACATCATCAATTCTGTTGACATCTAATTCTGGTATGGCAGCTACTAAATGTTTTACGGTTGCTGCCGCCAATTCGTCGGGGCGCGTAAAGCGGAAAATTCCTCGTGGAGCTTTTCCTACAGCCGTTCTAAATCCTTTTACTATATATGCTTTCATTTTGATGGTCTTAGTTGCGTAATGGTTTTCCTTTCTTCAACATATGCTCAATTCTCTCCAGTGTTTTGCGTTCTCCGGTTAGTGATAAGAAGGCTTCTCTTTCGAGGTCAAGTAAGTATTGTTCGCTTACTAGAGTAGGCGAGGAGAGGTCTCCACCCGCGATTACATAACCGAGTTTTTCCGACATCAATTTCTCGTGCTCAGTAATGAAACCAGAATGATGCATAGCGTCAGCACCTACGAGGAACGAGCCTAGAATTTGCTTTCCGAGTACCTTAATTTTCTTTTCGTTTGAAGGTGCTCTGTATCCTTTATCTGCCAAACCAATCACAGCCGCTTTGGCGTCGGCAATCAGGCGCTTTTTATTGATGGAAATTGCATCGACACCTTTTCTCAAAAGGCCTAAATCCATGGCTTCGTGTGCCGAAGTAGAAACTTTAGCCATTCCAATATTCAAGTACATATCTCTAACCAATGGGGTTTCGATGTCTCCCTGATTGAAAAGCTCGGATGCGCGTAAGGCAATCTCTTTTGAGCCTCCACCGCCAGGGATTAATCCAACACCCATTTCTACTAATCCCATATAGGTTTCAGCAGCAGCTTGAGTGATGTCGGCATGCATGGCAATTTCGCATCCACCACCTAAGGTCATAGCATGAGGAGCAACAACAACAGGGATGTTTGAATAGCGTATTTTTTGTGTGGTTTGTTGGAAGGCACGAACGGCAAAGTCTAATTCATCGTAGTCTTGCTCAATAGCCATCATGAAGATCATGGCCAAATTGGCACCTACCGAGAAATTTTGTGCCTGATTGGCTATCACTAAACCTTTGTAGCTTTCTTCCGTGATATCGATGGCATGTTGTATGGCTTGTAAAGTGTCTCCACCTACCGAGTTCATCTTAGAATGGAATTCTAAGTTGACTACATCATCACCTAAGTCTATTAAAGAAGCTACATCACTTTTCCAAATGGTGTTGTTTTTTTTGCGAACGTATAAGTCAATTAAGGCTTTTTGGTTTGGAAGTGCTTTAAATTGTTTTCCCTCTTTATCGAAGTAATTCAGTGAATTGGCTTCAATTTGATAGAAGGATGAAACACCTTTGTCCAGCATTTCTTTTACCCAGGGAGCTATGTTTCTTCCCAGTTCTATGGCTTTGTCATAAGCTGCTTGTGCGCCAATGGCATCCCAAAGTTCGAAAGGACCTAATTCCCAGCCAAAACCGGCTTTCATGGCTTGATCTATGCGGTAGGTTTCATCAGAAATTTCAGGGATGCGGTGTGAGACATAAGAGAAGATATCACTGAACATTTCTCTGTATAATTCTCCTGCTTCACCTTTGCTGTTGTATAAGAATTTGATTCGTTTTCTAAGGTCATCAATTTCTCTTGCCTGTGTTAAAGCACCAAATTTAACGCGCTCTTGAGCCTTGTATTCAAGACTATTTAAGTCTAATGATAGAATGACTTTTTTGCCATTTTCATCTTTCGTCTTTTTGTAGAAACCTTGTTTTGTTTTATCTCCCAGCCACTTGTTGTCAAAAAGTGTTTGAACATACTTTGGCAGTTTGAATGATTCGCGGGCTTCATCGTCTTTACAGTTGTCGAAAAGACCGTTGGCAACATGAACTAAAGTATCTAATCCAACCACGTCGCAGGTTCTAAAGGTCGCTGATTTTGGGCGTCCAATAACCGGTCCTGTAAGTTTATCTATGGCTTCTACCGATAAGCCTCTTTTTTCTACCAGGTGGAAAAGCGATAGGATTCCTGCAACCCCAACTCGGTTGGCGATAAAAGCAGGGGTGTCTTTACAAAGTACAGTAGTTTTACCTAAATGTCTGTCACCAAATTCCATTAGAAAATCAACGATTTCTGGTTTGGTGTGTGGGGTAGGAATAATCTCCAAGAGCTCTAAATATCTTGGAGGGTTAAAAAAGTGAGTTCCTAAGAAATGTGATTTAAAATCAGCACTTCGGTCTTCCAGCATCATGTGAATGGGAATTCCCGATGTGTTACTTGAGACAATGCTTCCGGATTTACGTAGTTGTTCTACTTTTTCGAAGACTTGCTTTTTGATGTCTAAGCGTTCTACAACAACCTCGATAATCCAGTCGGCATCTGCTATTTTTTCAAAATCATCAGTTAGATTTCCTGTTTGGATTCTGTTGATGAATTCTTTTTTGTAGACTGAGGCCGGTTTGGTTTTAAGTGTGGCTTTAAGCGCATCTTTTACAATACGGTTTTTCACCTTTGGATGTTCTAAGGTTAAACCTGCTTTTTGCTCAGCATCACTTAGTTGAAAGGGTGCGATGTCTAATAGTAGTACATCAAGCCCAATATTGGCCATATGGCAGGCAATTCTAGAGCCCATAATTCCAGAGCCAATGACAGCAACTTTTTGTATCATCTGTTTAATTCTCATTTTTTAGTTCTTCAATAGATTTGTCTACTGCATCCATTACTTTGTAAAATGTTTCGAGTTCTTCCTCATTAATTTTTTCGAAAACACGTTCGTTAAATACTTTTACATTTTCAGCAGCTATTTTTCTGTATACTATCCCCTTTTTAGTTAAGAATAGATGGACTTTTCTTTTGTCTTTAGGATCGATTTTTTTTCTAATTAATTTGCGGTCTAACATACCTTTTAAAGTTCTTGTTAAACTACGCGACTCCATACCCATCTTAGGACCTAACTGCGTAGAAAGAGTCCCTGTCTTTTCTATATTTAAAATAGCAAAGGCGGTAGAGGTTGTTGCTTGATGATTTTTCGCACTATCGTTGTACAGTCTTGAAATACTGTGCCACGCCCAACGTATACGAAAATCTATGATGTGTTTCTTGTTTAACATAATTTAGGAGTTTGGTCCTCAAAAGTATGAAATAAAAAGTATGCAAGCATAATAAAATGTTAATTATTTGGCGTGCATACCTTTTTTATTGAGTGATGAGTCGAAAGTGATATTTGGGAAGAGTAGCTTGTGTGCTTGAAGTTTGAATTCAAAACTAAAGGCAAAAAAAAAGCGCCTACGGGCGCTTTTTTTTAATTATAAATCTCTTTGTATTCTTTCTGGTATTTAGCCAGAACAGGTTTTCGTTTGAGTTTGAGAGTAGCTGTAAGTTCTCCACCTTCAATAGTCCAGACTTCTTTCATAAGAACAATTTTTTTGACTTGTTCATAAGGAGCAAACTGTTCGTTATAGTGAGCAATCTCCGAATTGTATTTTTTCAATACTTCAGGGTGAGCTACCATTTCCGAGTTGGTAGTGTAGGTGATGTCGTGTAATTTACACCATACTTTTAGAGATTCAAATTCTGGAACAATAAAAGCCCCAGGCATTTTTTCGCCTTCCCCTAAAACCATTATTTGCTCGATAATTCGAGATTCTTTGTATTTGTTTTCCATTACCTGAGGAGCAATATATTTACCTCCGGAAGTTTTGAAAATTTCTTTTTTACGATCTGTAATCTTTAAGTAAACACCATCTACCATGGTTCCTATATCACCCGTAGAAAACCAGCCGTTTTCATCGAGAACTTCAGCTGTTAAATCAGGTTTGTTGTAATAGCCCATCATCACATTATGACCTTTACATAAAATTTCACCATCATCTCCAAATTTCACTTCTACACCTTTCATTACCTTACCTACGGTTCCATAGCATTTGCCTCCGGGCTCAGTACTATTTACCGAAATTACAGGAGAGGTTTCTGAAAGACCATAACCTTCATAAATAGGCATTTTTGCAGCTGTAAATACTCGGGCCAATCTTGGTTGCAGCGCAGCAGCGCCCGAAAAGATGTATTTCATGTTTCCACCTACAGCTTCTCTCCATTTATTGAAAATTAATTTGTTGGCAATTTTTAATTGGAATTCGTAGCACCAACCGTTCTTGCCGTCTAATTCGTGGCGTAGCCCTAAATTTAAGGCCCAAAAGAAAAGACCTTTTTTAATACCTGTTAAGTCAGATCCCTTTGCAACGATTTTATCGTATACCTTTTCCAACAGTCGTGGAACGGTAGGCATTACGGTAGGGTTGATTTCTTTTAAGTTGTCACCAATTTGTTCGATGCTTTCTGCGTAGTATACAGAAGTTCCTTTGTACAGGTAATAGTATTCAACAACTCTTTCGAATACGTGACAAAGAGGTAGGAAGCTAATTGCTCTATCTGTTTCGTTAAGAGGAAGAGCATCTTTTAGACCGACGAGTTGAGCGTATAAATTGTCATGTGAAAGCATTACACCTTTGGGGTTTCCGGTAGTACCGGAAGTGTATATCAGAGTAAATAAGTCAGAAGATTTTACTTCTAATTGATTGGTTTTCATTTTTGAGGCTTGCGGATTCGCAAGGCCATCTTCAATAATCTCGTGCCAGTCTTTTGCGCCTTCTATTTCATCAAAGGCATAAATGGCCTCAAGGCTTTCTACCTTATCGACAAGCATGTGAACTTTTTCGAAAATCTCTTCTGAGCCTACAAATAGAATCTTAACTCCTGCATCATTTAAAATGTATTCGTAATCTGCTGTAGTAATGTTTGGGTAGATAGGTACGTTTATCGCGCCAATCTTATTGATTCCCATATCGGCTAAATTCCATTCTGGACGGTTTGTTGACACAATGGAGATTTTATCACCTCTGTTTACACCTAAGTTAAGTAATCCGTAGCCTATAGAATCTGTGATGTTTACATATTCATCTGCTGAATACGTACGCCATACGCCATCTTCTTTACCTGCTAAGATATCTGATTTGTTGAACTTTTGACGAGTGAACTCTGCAAGTTCAAATATGCGAGTAGGTTTTAAATCCATAATAGAAATATAATTTTGTTGGGAAATTTGTACTCAAATCTACTAAAATTCCTTACAAAATCAATTCATGCATTGGAATTGCTTGTTTTTTTTGAATGAATGCGATTGAAAAGCTACATTTGATAAAATTTGATAATGTCTCATAATCCACACATCCTTGATACCCCTATAGAATTCCTTAAAGGAGTTGGTCCTCAGCGTGCCGAGACTTTACAAAAGGAGCTTAATATCTTTCGATACCGAGATTTATTAGAGTTCTATCCATTTCGTTATGTCGATAAAAGCCAATTTCATAAGATTTCTGAACTTCAACCTGATTTGGTAGACGTGCAAATTGCAGGGAAGATAGTTCGTGTTAAGGAAGAAGGTGTCGCCAGAAAGAAACGTTTAAAAGCCATTTTTCAAGATGATACTTCCTCCATGGAGTTGGTTTGGTTTAAGGGTGCTGCTTGGGTAAAGAAGAGTCTTAAAGTTGGTGAGGAGATTGTTGTATTCGGAAAACCGACTTTATACAATGGTACTTTTAGTATTTCACATCCTGAAATAGAAACGCTTGAAGCGCATAAAAAGAGTTTGGTAACTGCCATGCAAGGGATTTATCCTTCTACTGAAAAGTTAGGTGCAAAGTCATTGCATTCAAAAGGTATTGCTAAGTTAGTTCATGAATTATTTGAACAAGTAGCCTCTTATATTACAGAAACCTTATCCTTAGAAATTCGTAAAGAATACAAGCTTATCTCTAAACGAGACGCATTGTTGAACGTGCATTTTCCTAAGTCCGAAGCCTTATTGGCTCAAGCGCATCGCCGATTAAAGTTTGAAGAGTTTTTCTTTATTCAACTTGCAATGTTAAAGTTTAAACAGCACAAAAAAGACACCTTTTTATCTTATCCATTTACTAAGGTTGGATCCTATTTTAACGAGTTTTATAATGAGCAATTGCCTTTTGAGTTGACAGGTGCTCAAAAGCGAGTATTGAAAGAAATTCGTATAGATGTTGCCTCTGGAAAACAGATGAATCGTTTAGTGCAAGGAGATGTGGGTTCAGGGAAAACCATAGTTGCTTTAATGGCGATGTTAATGGCAAAAGACAATGGCTTTCAAGCTTGTTTAATGGCGCCAACAGAAATTTTAGCTACTCAGCATTTTAATGGTTTACAAGAAATGGTGGAAGCTGTGGGGATGAAAATGGTTTTACTTACAGGGTCGACAAAAGTAGCTAGACGAAGAGAGATTCATGCGGCATTAGAATCTGGAGAACTCGATATTTTAGTAGGAACACATGCCTTATTAGAAGATAAGGTTAAGTATAAAAACTTAGGTCTAGCCATCATTGATGAGCAACACCGATTTGGGGTTTCTCAACGCTCAAAAATGTGGAAAAAGAATACTAGACCTCCACACGTTTTAGTGATGACAGCAACACCCATTCCACGAACTTTAGCAATGGCTGTTTATGGCGATTTAGATATATCATTAATTAATGAATTGCCGCCAGGTAGAAAACCTATTACTACGGTTCACAAAACAGATGCCCATCGCTTATCGATGTTCCATTTTCTAAAACAAGAAATAGAGAAGGGGCGTCAAGTATACATTGTTTATCCTTTAATAGAAGAAAGTAAAAAATTAGATTATAAAGATTTAATGGATGGCTACGAAGGTATTTGCCGCCATTTCCCTCGACCAAAATTTCAGGTATCAGTAGTTCACGGAAGAATGAAGGCTGAAGATAAAGAGGCTGAAATGGCGCGTTTTGTGAAAGGAGAAACCCATATAATGGTGGCTACTACTGTAATTGAAGTAGGTGTGAATGTTCCAAATGCATCAGTGATGGTAGTGGAAAGCGCAGAGCGTTTTGGTTTGTCGCAATTACATCAGTTAAGAGGTCGAGTTGGGAGAGGTGGAGAACAATCTTATTGTGTGTTGATGAGCGATAATAAGTTGAGTCCAGATGCGAAGTATAGACTGAAAACGATGGTGCAAACACAAAATGGCTTCGAAATTGCTGACGCCGATTTAAAGCTTCGAGGTCCTGGAGATATAATGGGTACTCGTCAAAGTGGGGTGTTGGATTTGAAAATTGGAGATTTGTTAAAAGATTCAAAAATTCTCCAATACGCAAGGAAAATTGCCATTGTAGTACTTGATAAGGACCCAAACTTAAGTAGTGATGAAAACCGCCCTATCCATAAAGAGTATATGCGTGCACATCACAATAAAATGCAATGGAGTAATATTTCTTAGATAAAGGATTTTGGTTGTTAGTTATTGGACTTGAGTGGTTTAAATTCTAAAATCATCTAATTCTAAAATAGTCAAATTCCTCTTTCCAAAAATGATTAATAGCAAGAAGTTTTAGTGCTTGATACTTTGGTACATAAGTACGAGCAAACCCTTTCAATTTCGTATGTTTGTAAGTTAATAGGAAAAATAATCTATGGTAAAGATTAGAAAGCAGGAAGCCTTAGACTTTCACTCAGAAGGAAGACCTGGAAAAATTGAAGTTGTGCCAACTAAAAGCACTAACTCACAAAGAGATTTATCGCTCGCATACTCACCTGGAGTGGCTGAGCCGTGTTTAAAAATTGCTGAAAATATAGAAGACGTTTATAAATATACTGCCAAAGGAAATTTGGTAGCCGTAATATCTAACGGTTCTGCCGTTTTAGGATTGGGGGATATTGGAGCGGAAGCTTCAAAACCAGTGATGGAAGGGAAAGGTTTACTGTTTAAGATTTATGCCGATATCGATGTGTTTGATATTGAGATGGATGTAAATGATGTAGATTCTTTTGTGAATACTGTAAAGGCAATCGCTCCAACTTTTGGTGGGATTAACCTTGAAGATATTAAAGCACCTGAGTGTTTTGAGATTGAGCGTCGATTGAAAGAGGAATTGAATATTCCTGTAATGCACGACGATCAGCACGGTACAGCAATTATTTCTGCTGCTGCCTTATTGAATGCTTTGGAGCTTGTAGAGAAGAATATAGAAGATGTAAAGATTGTGGTGAATGGCGCTGGTGCCGCAGCCATTTCTTGTACCCGATTATATGTTTCGCTTGGTGCACGCCTCGAAAATGTGGTGATGTGCGATAGTAAGGGTGTTATCCGTTCGGATAGAGATAATCTTACAGGACATAAATTGGAATTTGCAACCTCAAGAGATTTAGCAAGTCTTGAAGATGCAATGAATGATGCTGACGTGTTTGTTGGTTTATCAAAAGGTAATGTAGTGAGTCCAGAAATGGTGAAATCTATGGCTGTACAGCCTATCGTTTTTGCAATGGCAAATCCTACTCCAGAGATTTCATACGCCAAAGCACACGCAGCTCGTAAAGACATCATCTTTGCAACTGGACGTTCTGATTATCCAAATCAAGTAAATAATGTTTTAGGATTCCCATATATTTTTAGAGGGGCACTAGATGTTAGAGCAACCAAAATTAATGAGGAGATGAAGATTGCTGCTGTAAAAGCAATCGCCGATTTAACCAAAGAATTGGTCCCAGAAGAGGTTAACATCACCTACGGTGAAACGAATATCACTTTCGGACCTGACTATATCATTCCTAAACCTAACGATCCAAGATTGATTTCTTGTGTAGCTCCAGCGGTTGCAAAAGCAGCTATAGATTCAGGAGTTGCTACTGGTACGATTGCCGACTGGGATCGCTATAGAGTTTCGTTAATCAAGCGTATTGGTCGCGATAATAAATTATTGCGTAATGTTACTACCCGTGCAAAATTAAATCCTAAGCGCGTTGTATTTGCCGAGGCAGACCATTATAATGTGTTGAAAGCTGCGCAAATCATCAAAGATGAATTGATTGGGGAACCAATTTTATTGGGTAGAATCGACAAAATTGAAGCACTTATTGAAGAACATGGTTTTGACTTTGAAGGTGTTAGTATTATCGATCCCAAAGCAGATATGATGCAAGATAAGCTCAATGACTTTGGAGATGTATTGTGGAAAAAGCGTAGCAGAGATGGTTACTCGCAATATGAGGCTAGAAAAATTATGCGTGAGCGTAATTATTTTGGAGCTATGATGGTGGAACAAGGCGAGGCAGATGCTATGATTTCCGGATTCTCTAGAAACTACCCAGAAACTATTCGTCCTGCACTCCAAATTGTAGGAACTGCCGAAGGAGTCAAAAAAGTTGCTGGTTTATATGTAATTATGACCGCTACTGGACCTGTGTTTTTTGCTGATACCACCATAAATATTAATCCAAATGCAGAGCAGTTAGCCAATATTGCTGAGCTAACTGCAGATTCAGTATTGCGCTTAGGAATAAAGCCGAATATGGCAATGTTGTCTTATTCTAATTTTGGTTCAACTCGCGATGCAAATTCTAAAAAAATAAGAGAAGCAGTAAAGCTATTACATACACGCAGACCAGATTTAACGGTTGATGGAGAGGTGCAAGCAAACTTTGCTATGAATAAAGATGCCTTTGCAGAGAAGTTTCCTTTCTCTGACTTAGCAAATAAACAAGTAAATGTGTTGATATTCCCTAATTTAGAATCAGGAAATATTGCCTACAAGTTGATGCAAGAATTGGCAGGTTTCGAAACAATCGGACCTATCTTAATTGGTTTAAAAAAGACCATTCATATCCTACAGCTAGGGGCTAGTGTAAAGGAGATTGTAAATATGACGACTTTGGCTGTTGCTGATGCGCATAATAAAATCGATAGATAATGATTACTCATATACAAGGAAGATTAGTTGAGTTGAATCCTGCATACGCCGTTATAGAATGTAACGGTGTGGGCTATTTGTTGAATATTTCTCTAAACACCTATTCAAAATTAGGAGATTCAGAATCTTGCAAATTATATTCGCATCTGGCGGTAAAAGAAGACTCTCATACTTTATATGGGTTTCATGATAAGTTAGAGCGTAAGATCTTTAGAATGCTCATTTCTGTTTCAGGCGTAGGAGCTTCTACTGCAAGAGTCATCTTGTCGTCTATGCAGTCATCAGAAATTAGAGATGCTATTGTAAGTGAAGATGTAGCTTTGATTAAATCCGTAAAGGGTATAGGAATTAAAACTGCACAACGTATTATACTAGATTTAAAAGATAAAATGCTCAAAGCATTTGATGATATTGAGATTAGTATTAAATCTGGCAATAGAAATCGAGAAGAGGCGTTATCAGCACTAGAAGTTCTTGGATTCCCTATGAAGGCGGTGCATAAGTTGATTGATAAATTGTTGGAGAAAGATCCACAACTTGAAGTTGAAGAACTCGTTAAACAAGCTTTAAAGCAATTGTAAGTGAAGTCCTATTTTTCGACAATAAAAATACTCTTCATTCTTTTCATTTTACTCTTTACCAACAGTGTTGTAAAGGCTCAAGATGATAGTTTGGCATTGCCGTATCCTCAGATGCAACTGGGTACGCCAAATAATATAGATGAAGTAATTCAGTATAGCATTGAAAATGGAGAGTTTACTTTCCAGAAAAAAATTGGGACCCTAGATGTTGATCGTCCAAAGTTTATGAGTGAATCCGCTTATAGACAATGGTTGTTTAATCAGCAAATTCAAAATTATTGGAGGCAAAAAGTTCAGTCAAATTTATTTGATCAAGGTATTGCTGGTACCAAACCAAAGTTGCAATTAGGTGGGGAGTCTTTTAGTAGAGTATTTGGTGGTAACACTGTCGATATAAGACCTCAAGGTGCTGCTGAGCTAACTTTTGCAGGGAGTGTAGATAAAACAGAAAATCCAAATTTAACTAAGAATCAGCAAAATAACGCCAGTTTTAATTTCGACCAAAGTATTCAGATGAATGTGATTGGTAAGATTGGGACTAAATTAGCCTTGCGTACTAATTACGATACAAAGAGTCAGTTTGATTTTGAAAATCAAATGAAATTAGAGTATACAGGTGATGAAGATGAAATTATAAAGAAAATAGAACTTGGGAATGTTAGCTTACCTCTTAGTGGTTCTTTAATTTCTGGAACTCAAAGTTTATTTGGTGTTAAAGCACAGTTTCAATTTGGGAAAGCAACTTTTACAGCTGTATTTTCAGAACAGAAATCTGAAACGAGTACGATAAGAGTTGATGGTGGTGCGCAAACAACAAATTTTGAGATTTATGCTGATGATTACGAGGCGAATAAGCACTTCTTTTTAGGTCAGTATTTTTATGATAATTACGATATGTCATTGGCAAATATGCCAATCATAAGTTCGAGTGTAACTATAACAAATATTGAAGTCTGGGTAACCAATAAATCGGGAGTTACGCAAAATGTTAGAAATATATTAGCCTTCCAAGATTTAGGTGAAAATTTAAATAGAGTTCATAACGTCTCTAATGTATACTCAGGATCTTTAAATATTGCCAACCCAGACAATAGGAATAATAGTTTAGATCCAGACATTTTACTTGGTGACTTTCCAAATATTAGAAATGTAAGTCAGATTACCTCTTCATTAAACGGTACAGGGTTTGAACAAGCTGTAGATTATGAGAAAATTGAAAATGCCAAGAAATTATCAAGCTCAGAATTTAGTTTCGATAATCGTTTAGGTTTTATCTCTTTAAATCAAGCCTTAAATTCTGATGAGGTTTTGGCAGTCGCATTTCAGTACACTGTTAATGGGACTCCCTATCAAGTTGGAGAATTGTCTACAGATGTTGCATCTCCAGATGCTTTGGTTTTGAAATTACTTAAAAGCACCACGGTTGATATTGAACTCCCGATGTGGAGGTTATTAATGAAGAACGTCTATGCTTTAGGTGCCTACCAAGTAAATAAAGAAGATTTTGAACTTCAGATATTGTATCAGGATGATGAGTCGGGAACACCTTTGCCTTACATTCCTGAAGAAGGTTTAAGTGGCGAGTTATTGATTCAAACCATGAATCTAGATAACTTAAATCAAAATCTAGACCCAGGCCCAAATGGGGTTTTTGATTTCATACCAGACCTAACGATAAAGACCTCCAATGGACGTGTTTACCTACCTTCAACCGAACCATTTGGGGCGTATTTACGAGCAAAATTTGCTGAAGCAGGTATCTCAACAGAAATTGCCAATACCTACGTCTTTGATGCGCTCTATGATTCTACCAAAACAGCAGCTTCTCAGGTAGCCGAGCTAAATAAATTTATTCTTAAAGGTCAGTATAAATCTTCTTCTGGAGCCGACATACCACTTAATGCCATGTCTATACCACAAGGTTCGGTATCAGTAACTATGGGAGGAGCGCCTTTGGAAGAGAACATCCACTATACGGTAGATTACAACCTAGGTAGAGTGAAAATTATAGATGAGGGTATTTTGAGCTCGGGTCAACAAATTGATGTGAAGCTAGAAAATAATTCAGGGTATCAATGGATGACAAAACGGTATTTAGGTTTGCATGCTGATTATAAGTTTAATGATGACTTAATTTTTGGTGCTACACTTTTAAATTTATCAGAAAATTCTCAGAACACAAAAATCAATATGGGTGATGAGCCTATATCGAATACCATTTGGGGAATAAATGGCGCCTATAAAACTGAAGCGCCATTCCTAACAAAGATTATTGATAAGCTGCCTTTAATTGAAACTAAGGAAAAGTCTAATTTTTCCATTACTGGAGAGTTTGCTCAGTTTATCCCTGGACATCCAAAGTCAATAAATGTTGATGCTACAGGAACAGCATATATTGATGATTTCGAAAACAGCCAGTCGCCCATTGATCTTAGGACTGCTCAAGCATGGCATTTAGCCAGTACGCCACAAGATGAAGACTTGTTTCCAGAAGCCAGTTTAACCAATGACTTGCGTTACGGGTACAACAGAGCTTTGTTGTCTTGGTATATTATTAATTCTGATTTACAGAGAGAAACAGCTTATTCTCCTAGTCATATAAGCGATGAAGATAGAGAAGCGCCATATGTACGCGAAATTTCTATCAACGAAATTTTCCCTGATAAAGACATCCCTCACGGGCAACCTTTGAGACTTCGAACCTTCGATTTAGCTTTTTATCCAGAAGAAAAAGGTCCTTATAATTTTGATGTCGAAGGTGCTCCTGGCTATTCTTCTGGACTGAACTCTTCTGGGGAGTTAAATGCGCCAGAAACTAGATGGGGTGGAATTGTAAGAAAAATTGAAACTAATGATTTTGAATCAGCGAATATTGAGTTTTTAGAATTTTGGATGATGGATCCATTTATAGAAGATCCAATTTCTGCTGGTGGTGATTTCTACATCAACTTAGGTAATGTATCTGAAGATATCTTAAAAGATTCTAGGAAAAGTTATGAGAACGGTTTGCCAATAGATGGTGATGAAACAAATATTGATACAACTGCATGGGGTAGAGTTCCTTCCGTACAAGCGCTGGTTACAGCATTTAATAGTGGTAACGATGCAAGAGCTCAACAAGATGTTGGACTCGATGGATTAGATGATGAGATGGAGCGTGTCTTTATCCCAACTGAAGGTGGAGAGGAAAGTTCGTATTTGCAGCGAATTATTACTCTACATGGAGAAAGTTCTAACGCATATGTTAAAGCAAATAACGATCCTGCCTCTGATAACTACCATTTTTATTATGGATCAGATTACGATTCTCAAGAAAAAAGTATCCTCGAACGCTACAAAAAGAATACGGGTTTAGACGGAAACTCTCCAATTGATAATGATGCTCAATCTTCGTATACCCAGTTGCCAGATGTAGAGGATATAAATAGTGATTATACGCTAAGTGAAACTGAATCTTTTTATCAATATAAGATCAGTATGCGACCACAAGACTTAGAAGAAGTAGGGAGTAATTATATTACTTCTATAATCGAAAATGCGGGACCTAATAACGATACACGTTGGATACAATTCAAAGTACCAATAAGCTCATACGCTAAGAAAATTAATAGTATTCCGGATTTTAAATCCATTCGTTTTATGAGAATGTTCATGAAAGGATTTGACAAACCCACAGTACTTCGTTTTGCGACCTTAGATATGGTTAGGGGTGAGTGGCGTAAGTATTTGAATAGTCTTATTGATCCGGGTCTAGCTATTGAATACGAAGAGACCATATTTGATATTTCTGTTGTTAACTTAGAAGAAAATGGTAGAAGAGATCCTGTTCACTATGTGCTTCCTCCTGGTATAGAGCGAGAGCAAATATTAGGTTCTACTACATTACAACAGCAGAATGAACAATCAATAAGTTTTAAGATTTGCGATCTTCAGGATGGTGATGCTAGAGGGGCATTTAAGAACGTGACTATGGATATGCGGACTTATAAAAAAATTAAGTTCTTTGTGCATGCCGAGGAGAAAAACCCTGAAGAATATCAGCTTGTCGATGACGATTTAAATATGTTCATCCGTGTGGGTACAGATTACAGCTCCAATTATTACGAGTATGAGATACCTCTAAAAGTTACAGAATGGGGTGCTACAGAAAGAGATGAGGTTTGGCCTGATGAAAATCAAGTTGAAATAGATTTTGATATTTTGAAATCTGCTAAGGCAGCGCGTAATACTGAAATAAGAAATGGAAATGTAGATGTGAGTTTAACAGAGCCTTTCTCATACCTACTAGAAGGTTCTGATCAGAGAATTACGATTATGGGGAACCCGAATTTAGGGAATGTAAGAACCATAATGCTTGGGGTAAGAAATCCAAATCAAGAGGCTTCATTTAATCCTATAGATGATGAGTTGCCTAAATGTGCCGAAATTTGGATTAATGAATTGCGCTTAACAGATTTTGATGAGCGTGGTGGATATGCGGCAAAAGCACAATTAAAAACTCGCCTTGCCGATATAGGTAGTATGACCTTGGCTGGAAATATGAGTACCATAGGTTTTGGTAGTCTTGAACAAGGGGTTACCGAAAGGAATAAAGAAGAAACGCGTCAATATAACTTCACCTCCAATGTAGAGTTAGGGAAGTTGTTTTCTGAAGACGCAAATGTAAAGATTCCTCTTTTTATTGGTGTGTCTGAAACTGTTTTGAAACCACAGTTCAATCCTTTAGATCCTGATGTTGAGTTGCAAGCTACTTTGGCTGATGAAGGTCTGAGTCAAGGAGCTAGAGATACACTCAAAAGTATTGTAGAGAATTATACAATGCGTCGCTCTATCAATCTTACCAATGTGCGCAAAGAGCGTAGTAATAGTAAAGGGAAGAAAGCTTCTAAAGATTCAAAAGGGGGTAGAGGTGCAAAGGAGAGTAGAGGTAGCTCTAGTAGAGGTTCACGAGGTGCTTCTAAAAGCAAGCTCTATGATATCGAAAATATAAGTTTAAGTTATTCTTATAACGAACTATTTAATCGAAATATCAATACTGAGTTTAGTACAATGCGAGAGCATAATGGTGGATTGGGTTATAATTATAACAATAGTCCAAAAAACTACAAGCCATTTAGTAAGATTAAATTCATTAAAAAATCAAAATATCTGAGGTTAATAAAAGACTTCAACTTTTACTTATTGCCCAAGAATATTTCTGCGCGAACAGATTTCAATAAGTCGTACTCGGAAACGAAAATGCGAAACATTGCAAGTTTAAATGCAACTTCGTCTATAAATATTGTTGAGCCTGACACCATGTTCAGTAAGTTGTTTAATCTTACTCAGAACTATAATGTGAAGTATGATTTAGCTAAAAGTTTAAAGTTAAACTTCTCTGCCAATACACGGTCTATTGTTGATGAGCCTGAAGGGAGAATTGATACTCAAGTAGAGAAAGATGCCTTACGCGATAGTATATTTACCTTTGGTAGACCTACAATGTACCATCATCAGTTTGATCTAAGGTACACAGTTCCAATTAATAAGTTTCCGTTAACAGATTGGGTTAGTTTGACTTTGAATTATGATGGTACTTACGATTGGAATGCAGGTTCTATAGCTCTAATTAACGATTCTATTAATTTGGGTAACGTAATTCAAAATACCAATAAGAAAAGAATCAATGCTCAGTTAAATATGAAGACCCTTTACAATAAGGTTCCCTATTTTAAGAAGATTAGTTCAAACTCTAAAAAAGGTCGTGGTGGTCGAGGTAGCTCTGAAAGCTCACGGTCTGATTCTAGATCTGTATCTAAGGATGCAAAGGATAAGGAAAAACAAGCTAAGGCTGAAGGAGAAGAAACAGCTGAGAAAGAAGAGGAGGAAGAAAAAGAACGCGAGTTTAAAATTTTCGAACATATAACTCGATCTATTCTTTCTTTAAAAAATGTGTCCTTAAGCTACGATGAAACTAATGCAACTATGATTCCTGGGTTTAAACCTTCTTCAGGCCCTTTCGGAATGGCAAATAGTTTTGGCTCTAACCCTGCACCTGGTTGGGGTTTTGTTTTTGGTAGTCAGGAAGATATACGGCCAGAAATGGTCCACAACGATTGGATTACAAATGATACATTACTGAATCAACAATACACACAGCGATATACATCTCGTTTAAATATACGTTCTACA
>Ga0187827_10001029_pt1 | contig 42073 bp, 42 predicted proteins | sample ETNtaG_39_FD_167969 | JGI IMG/M metagenome (GOLD analysis project Ga0187827, IMG submission 167969) | Marine microbial and viral communities from oxygen minimum zone, Eastern Pacific Ocean - ETNP2014_SV_150_PacBio MetaG (Illumina Assembly) | ecosystem: Environmental > Aquatic > Marine > Hypoxic...
AATATTTTTAGATAGTAAGAAAAATCTTGGAAAGCAATTAACTTATGCAAATAAAAGAGAGTGTCCAGTAGCTGTTATTTGTGGAGAGAATGAATTTAAAGAAAATACAGTTACTTTAAAAAATCTTTTAGGCATTAAAGGAGATAATAATCAAAAGACAGTTAAAAAAGAAAATTTAGTTAATGAAATCAAAAAACTTATCTAACAAAATCCTTAGATTAATAAAGTCTAAAGGATTTAAGAATATTGAATTAGATCCAGTATTGGAAACAAAATATATTTTACAAAGATCAGGAGAAAATATTAGAAAATATTTATTTTCATTTTATAATTCTGATGGCAGGGAATTATGTTTAAGACCGGACCTTACTATATCATCGCTTTTAAGATATGCACAAAATAATATAAACGCTAAAGAAAAAGTTTTTTATACAGGAAGTGCTTTTAGAAAATCATATAATAAAAAAAACGTCGTAGTTAAACAAATAGGAATGGAAATATTTTCATCTAAAAATGAAAATAAAGATGATAAAGAAATTTTAGACACATCAATTAAAATTATAAAAAAAATTGGTTTTAAAAAAGCAAATGTAAAAATAGGGAATTTCAAATTATTTGAGCTATTAATTAAAAAGCTTTCTATGCCTCAGCGCTGGAAGTCTAGATTATTAAAATTTTATTGGAATGAGAAATATTTTTCAGAACTTCTGAAAAGATTACAGAGTAATTCGGATATTGATCCTATTGTAGTCGCTGGGGACAAAAAAAATTATCTTAAGATGAAAAAAGAAAATCCTAATAAAATTATAGCAGGCAGAAGTTACCGAGAAATAATTGAAAGGTATGAAAGAAAAATAAATGATCCTAGAACTGTTGAAACAGGAAAATATAGTGTAAAAATTATTAGAGAATTTTTAAAAATTAAATGTTCACTTAAAGATGCTCCAAAGAAATTAAATACATTTTATAAAAAATATAATTTAAATATTTCTGTTGGAAAAGATTTTTTTCCAATTTCTAATCTTAAACAGAAAGGTATAAATTTTGAATTTTCAACAAGCAATGGAAGAGGCAAAGATGTGGAATATTATAGTTCATTTATTTTTTCAATTGAAGTGAGATTTAAAAATTCAATTAAAACTCTGGTGGCCGGCGGTAGATATAATGATTTAACATCGAAAATCCTTGGATTAAAAAAAATACCCGCAGTAGGAGCTGCAATAAATTTATGAGTAAAGAAATAATAAATATAGGCATTGTCTCAAAGGGTCGTCTAAAAAAAGAGTCTGAAAAAATTTTTAAGAAAAAAAAATTAAAAATTTATTATAATAAACGTGAATTATTAGGAAAAATTAAAGATAGACCAAATATTAGAGTTTTATTTTTACATGCAAGAGAAATTATAGAGCAAATTGCTATTGGAAAACTTGATATAGGAATAAGTGGATTTGACTTATTAAAAGAGTCAGAAATAAACATTCAAAAAAATATTAAAGTTGAAAAAAAACTAAATTTTGGTTTTGCAAACTTGATATTAGCTGTAAGAGAAGAGTTTATTGATGTTTTTACAACATTAGATTTAGATGAAGTTGCAGATGAATTTAGAAAAAAGAACAAAAGATTAATTAGAATTGGTTCAAAATACCCAAATCTTACTCGTCAATATCTATATTCACGAGGCGTAACTAACTTTTCTATAGTAAAATCTAGGGGGGCAACCGAGTCGATGGCAGCTATTTCAACTGCTGAACTAATTTCTGATATAACTTCAAGCGGCCAAACTTTAAAAGCTAACAAACTTCGTATATTAAGTGATGGTGAAATTTTAAAATCACAAGCTTGCTTAATGAGTTCTAAGTTGTCCAAAAATAAAAAGGGTTTAAAAAAATTAATAAAAAATCTTATCTAACTTTGAACCCCTAAGCATGTAATGTTTTTTAATTTTTTTTTAACCATAATTATCTTAAATATACGTAAACAAGGATATTCGTTTTGTATTTTTTTTCAACAATCATAATATAGATTGATTTATGAATATTTGCGAATATCCTACGAATCATGGACAGTTTGTTAATAATATTAGTTGGTGTTTTAATAGGTATTAGCCTAGTTATTTTATACTTTCAGCTCAAGGCTAAACCTAAGCAAGAAGACAACCCTACTGAAAAAATCCAGCAAGAAATAAATAATTTAAAAGACTCATTTAATCAGTCATTCGGATCTATGTCCAAAGATATTGCTAGAGATTTTAGTGCTTCTTTTGGAACAATGACTAAAGAAATTGCCAAAGACATGTCAGGTGCCTTAACTAAAGTTGATGAAAAAGTTCTAAACTTTAATCAACAGGTTGAGATTTTAAATAAAAGCCAGGAGGGTATTACTAAAATTTTAGCTGGTGTTAAAAAATATGGAACCTTGGCCGAGTTTAGTTTGGCATCTTTATTAAAAGATTTATTACCTTCCTCTCAATTCATTTCAAATGTTAAGATGAAAGAGGATACATCTGAAAATGTAGAATTTGCAATCAAGCTTCAGGGAGACGTATTGGTTCCGGTAGATAGTCATTTTCCAGTAGAAAGATTTAAAGCAATAGATGATGCCCACCAAGAAGATGATAAAAAAGCAATGGCAGAAGCTAGAACAAAATTAGCTAGAGCTTTTAAAGATAAAGCTAAAAGTGTAAATGAAAAATATATCGTTCCACCAAAAACTACAGATTTTGGAATAGTGTATGCACCAACTGAGAGTTTGTATAAAGAATTAACAGACTATCAAGATCCTAGTACAAAAGAATTATTAACCCAAGAATTGATGAAAAAATATAAAATTGTAATCATGGGTCCAAACACTCTTTCAGCTTATTTACAATCTTTGCATATGGGTTTTCAGTCATTAAAAGTTCAAAAGGGTGCAACAGAAATTTATAATCATTTAAAAACAATCAGCACAAGATTTGCAAAACATTTTGATAATGTAATTGTACTTAGAAAAAAATTAGAAGAAGCAATGAAAGTTGTGGATACATTTGGCACAGATGCTAGATCCATTACCAGAACTTTAGAAAGTATAAAAGATCCCGAGCAAGTTGAAATAGCTGCCAAAACAGAAAACGTAGAAAAATTTGTTGACCATTCTAAACAGCTTAAAAATTAATTTTATTTTCAATCCAAATACTTTTATAAACAACTGTATGGAATGGAATAATAAATTTACTTATCCTAAATCTACGCGATCAATCATCAATGGATCTAGACATTATGCATTAGACGGATCTAATTTGCCTAGCGTTACAACTATACTCAAGGCAACTCAAAGCGAAGAGGATAAAGCAGGTATTGCTGCCTGGAAGCAAAGAGTAGGTCATAAAGAAGCTGAAAGAATAAAAAATGAAGCTTCGAGTAGAGGTAGCTCTATGCACTCTTTTATTGAGCAGTTTCTTTTAGGAAAAATGAATCTAGATTTATTAGAGGAAGAAAATCAATCTAAAAGAATGGCGGAAGAAATTATTGATAATGGTTTAAAAGGCAAACTAAATGAAGTTTGGGGTGCAGAAGCAACAGTGTATTATCCGAGCAAATACGCAGGCACTGCAGATTGTATTGGAGTTTACGAGAGCAGGGAAACCATTATAGATTTTAAACAAAGCAACAAACCAAAAAAGGAACAATATATTGAGGATTATTTTCTACAGCTTGGGGCGTATTCTTTAGCACATAATACAGTTTATAATTCTAATATTACCCAAGGAATCATTCTTTTGTGTACTGTAGATAGATTGTTTCAAGATTTTAAAATTGAAGGTAATGAATTAATTAATTTTCAAAATAAGTTTCTTGAAAGGGTTGAACAATTTTATCATCAAATAAATAAATAGGTTTGACTTTAGAGAAAATATATATAATTAGTAAATTAATTAACTTTGCTACTTGTTTAGATGCATGTTTATTCTTCAAACTTTCATCACAATCAGCAAAAATAAAAAGGATAGAAATTGAATTTAGTAATCTGGGATATAGAATCATCAAATGCTAATACCGATTTCGGTAGCATAATCGAGATTGGCGGTATTTTAGTTGATGAAAATTTAAAAGAAAAAGATCGATTTAATTTAAGATGTAGATTGCCTGAAGGTGAAATTCCTCAATGTATGGCTTTGATAGTGAACAAGACCGGAGTAGATATGCTAACAAAAGCTAACTTAAGTCATTACCAAATGCTAGTTGAAGTAGAAAAAATTTTCAAAAAGTGGAGCCCAGCAATATTTTTAGGTTGGTCAAATATAGGTTTTGATGATGAGATGATAAGGAAGGAATTTTTTAAAGGTATTAGATATCCCTACATAACTAATGCATCACCAAACAAGAGGCATGATGGTTTAAATATTGCACGAGCAGCATATGCCGTCGATCCGACAGTTTTGGAGACAGAAACTAATGAAAAAGGAAATGTTGTCATGAAGCTAGAGTCATTAGCTAGAATGAATGGATTTGAAACAAGCGGTGCCCATTCCGCATTAATAGATTCTGAGCTAGTGGTTAAAGTGTTAGGCTTAATAAAAAATAAACAGTCAGATACATGGAGCAGCTTTTTAAAAACATCAAGCAGAGTTGATACAGAAACAATATTTAAAAAGGAGAAAATAATTACGCTTAATGAATATTTTTATGGAAAATCAAGACTTTATTTATGTGCACCTCTTCATCCAAAATATTGTGTTCATCCAGTTTATCAATGGGGCCAAGCAGTAGATTTAAGAGTTGATGTGGAACCTTTATTGAATTTATCTGTAAATGAAATTAAATCAGAATTAAAAAAATCACCTAAATTTTTAAGAACTATAAGATCTAATAAAGCACCTATTATATTAGATGAAAGCTACGGAATGAAAGCTGAGCCATATAGCGGGATGGATAAAGAATTAATTTATAAACGTGCAAAACTAGTAAGAGAGAATGAGAAATTTTCAGAAAAGGTAATTACTGCTTTAAGAGAAATTGCAGAAGAAAAAGAACAAACAAAATCACAAGAGGATATATTAGCTGAAGAAAGCATATATCAAAAATTTACACCCAATAAAGATACAGCCTTATTTCCAAAATGGCATTCCGCTAGTTGGAAAGATAAATTATTAATGCTTGATAAATTTGAGGATGAAAGATTGGCTGGATTTGGAAAAAAAATTATCTACCAAGAATCGCCAGAAACATTACCTAAAGAAATTTATAATGAGGTAAAAAGAGGAATAGCTAAAAGAATTTTAAGTGAAAAAAAAGAAAAATGGTGGACTTGTAAAGAGTTTTATTTTGAATGTGACAATTTGAGAGAGAAATATTCAAATGAAAATGACCATGCAAAATTAAAATTTTTAGATGAATTAAATGAATTTGTCATGTCAATTCAAAAAAAATATGAAAATGCTTAATGTGGATAATTTAAATATTTTAATTTTATTACTTGAAACATAATTATCAAATTATATATAGAACCTATGGCAACAATTAATGTAACAGATGATAACTTTGATACAGATGTTTTAAAGTCATCCAAACCAATTCTTGTAGATTTTTGGGCTGAGTGGTGTGGTCCTTGCAAGATGATAGGTCCAGTTTTAGAAGAACTTTCAGATGAAATGTCGGCTCAAGTAACTATTGCAAAACATAATATTGATAATGAACCTAATGTTCCAACTAAATATGGAGTAAGAGGGATTCCAACAATGTTATTATTCAAAGATGGTGAACTAAAAGCTACTAAAGTTGGAGCGACTACTAAATCAGATTTAAAGTCTTGGATTGAACAGAATATTTAGTTGAGATTTAATACTTCTCCAGCTAAGTAAAGAGAACCTGTAATTATAGCAATATCGTTTTCTTTTAAATCCAAAGAATTTAAAGCTTCTTTTATAGAATTTTTGTAATTAATATTTTTAAATCCCTTTATTTTATTTTTTAGATCTTGACCGTTTATTGCGTTTGGTTGGTTTGGAATATTTACAGTAGTCAAAGATGAGATTTTATCTATAAAATTATTTAAAAATTCTTGGTGGTTTTTATTAGACATCATTCCCACAATTAAGTGTTTTTTACTCTCAATACTTTCCAAATATTCTGAAAGAACTTTCCCTCCAAGAGCATTATGAGAACCATCTACAATTAACTTATTATTATTTATTAATTTCTTTAAATTTCCTGATTTTATTTCCTGTAATCTCCCAACATTTTTTATTTTTTTTATCCCTTCCTTTATATGACTCTCATTAATATCTATTTCATCAATATTTCTTAGAGTAGCAATTGCCGAAGCAACATTAGCTAATTGGAAGTTTCCTAATAAATTAGGAATTGGAAGTTTTAAACCTCCTATTTCATCCTCATAATAAAAGAAATTATTTTCTGTCAATGAGTATGAGTAAAGATCATTAAAATATATCTTTTTAGAACTATTATTCATTAATGAATTTTTAATTTTTGACAAGATTTCGTTATTTTCCTGATTGGATACTATTATTTTTGAATTTAATAATGATGAGGTTTTCTCATAGATAATTTTATCTATTGTTCTTTCGCCTTCGGGTAGCCAGTCAGTATGATCTATGCCAATTGCTGTTACAACTGAGGCTAAATTTTTATCAAATATATTTGTAGCATCAAATCTATGAAATAAGCCAGCTTCTAAAATATTAATATTGTTCTTGTTCTCATTTGCTTTTTTTAAAAATGCTGCAGTCAAAATTTCAAAATATGTTATTTGTTCTCCATTATTTATTTCTTCTGTTTCTAACAATAATTTTGATAGTTCTTCATCACCTATTTCATTATTGTTATAAAAAAATCTTTCATTAATCTTTTGGATATGAGGACTTGTATAAATATTAGTTTGAATTTTAGCCTCCCTTAAAATTGATCTCATTGTTTGTATGGTGCTATTTTTACCATTAGTTCCAACCACAGAAATTACTTTAAGATTTTTTTCAGGATTTTGTAATTTATTACAGAGTGTTTTAATTCTATTTAAACTTAGGTCTATTTCTTTAGGATGCAGCCTTTGTAAACGGGATAGTATTTTCTGTAGATTGTTCATTATTTTCTGAATTTACTCCAGTATTTTTGTTTAGCAATATCGATAATAATAAGCCAATTTCTGTTGCTAGTTTTTTTCTTTCAACAATTCTGTCTACGAATCCATGTTTTAATAAAAATTCAGCTGTTTGAAAATCTGGTGGTAATTCTTCTTTTACGGTTGCTTGAACTACTCTTCGACCCGCAAATGCAATTAATGCACCTGGTTCAGAAAGTTGAATATCTCCCAACATGGCAAAACTTGCAGTTATGCCACCAGCTGTCGGGTCAGTAAAACAAACTAAATAAGGTAGGTTATTTTTTTTTAATTCATTAATTGCTAATGTTGTTTTAGTCATTCCAGCTAGTGCGATCAAACTTTCAAACATACGCTGACCCCCTCCGCATGGCCAAAAAACAAAAGGTGTTTGATTGTCAATCGCGTGTTGTACACCATATATTATAGCCTCAGTTTCTCCCGCTCCACTAGATCCTCCAATAAAATCAAAATTTGTTGCTCCAACTGTTGTCTCTATTCCATTTAAATTTCCTTTAGCGATTATTACAGCACAATCTTGATTAGTTTTATTTCTAGCATCTTTAAGTCTTTCCTTATAAGATTTTGTATCTGACCATTCTAGAGGATCATCTTTAGGTATTGGTGTTTTTAAAATTTCGTATTTGTTTTTACCAAAAATTATATCGAATCTTTGTGTTGGACTTATTTTATGGTGTTTATTGCAATGGGGACAAACAAATAGATTTTCTTCTAATTCTACTTTTAAAATCGGACCTTTACAACAACTTGTCCATGCACTCGATTCTCTTTCAGATTTTGTTGGAAATTTTTTATTAATATTTTTTTTTATACTTTCGCCAAATTTTTTAATTTTATTTATCCAGTTCATGAAATTCTATTTTTTAACTTTATCACAATTTTACTTACATTTGTGACAGGATTTTGTCTTTTTGCTATACTTTTTGTAATTTCTTTACAAATTGCGCTTCCTACAACCAAACCATCGGCTGATTTTAATTTTCCAATTGACTTTTCTGTAATTCCAAAACCAATTACACAATTCTTTTTAGGACTTATTTTTTTTATTCTTCTATAATTTGACAGGATTTCTTTAGGTGTAATTTTTAACTTTCCTCCAGTAGTAGAAAGCATTGAAATGTAATAAATCATATCATGAGAATCTTTAAAGATTTTTTTAGCTCGCTCATATGAAGTTGTTGGAGAAATAAGTTGAACAAAAAAAATATTTTTCTTTTTACATTTTTTAGAAAAATTAATATTTTCAGGCCATGGTAAATCCACAACTATAATACCATTCACTCCCGATTTTTTACATCTATTTAAAAAATTATTTTCTCCATACTGGTAAATTATGTTGTAATAACCCATTAAAATTAATGGTTTGGAAAAGTTATTTCTTTTAAAATCTTTTACAATTTTAAATACATCATTTATTTTAATTCCATTTTTTATTGCTCGATAAGCGCTTGTCTGAATCTGGCCCCCATCTGCAATTGGAGTATTATGAGGAAATCCTAGTTCACATATATCTACATATTTTGACAATGATTTTAAAATCTCTAGAGATTTTTTTTTACTGTTATCTCCTGCCACTGTATAGGTTAATAAAGCTGGTCTTTTTTCTATTCTTGCTTTTTTAAATGCTAAACTAATTATATTGGTCATATTTTTTTCCCAATTTTGCTTTTAAAATATTTTTATCTTTATGTGCGTCGCCACAACTATTTACTATAATAACGGTATCTTTGCTCAATTTTTTTGCCTCTTTAATTGCAGTCGAAAATGCGTGGCTTGGTTCAAGAGAAGGCCATAAATTTTCAAACTTTGTAACAAGTTTGTATGCATCTAGTGCATCTTCATCACTTACAGCTGTATACCGGGCTCTTCTAGTGTCTTTTAGAAAACAATGTAATGGTGATACGCCAGGATAGTCTAATCCAGCAGATATTGATTCTGTTTCTTCAATTTGGCCTTCAGAGTTTTGGTTTACATACTGTGCAGCTCCATGAAGGATACCTATTTTTGATCCATAAGTTAGTGGCGCTGCATGCTTATTGCTATTCCTAGGACCTCCAGCCTCAACTCCAATTAATTCTACTTGATTTTTATCATAGTCCATAAACTCACTCCAAAAACCATAACTAGAAGAACCTCCACCTACACAATTATAAAGTTTTATCTTTTTTGGAATAGATCCAAACTCTTTTTTAATTTGTATTTTTAATTCTCTTGATATCTGGCTAGTGCTCCAACCACATATTTTTACAAAAATATTAGGCCCTACAGTTGAGCCAATACACATGGCCGTAGTATCACAATTTGCTACCCAGTACCTCATACTTTCCGAAACAGCATCTACAAGAGTTTGACCTCCTGTATAAACTGGTATGACTTCGGCTCCATTTTTTTTCATAGCTTTTACGTTTGGTTGTTGTCTTTTAATATCTTTTGCGCCCATAAAAATTTTACATTTAATTCCAAATTTTTTTGCTGCCATACTTAGCATTTTGCCAGCATAACCAGCCCCCGTGTCTCCAACGATAAATTTTTTTCCAACTTTCTTTGCTAATAAACAATGAACTGTTGCATTATATATCTTGTGAGCTCCTCCATTAGCATCAGAAACTATCTTCGACCATATTTGAGCTCCACCGATATGATTTGTTAAGTTATTCAATTTTATAAATCTAGTTGGTACTCCGATCCAATTTTTGAAATACTTATCTCTTTCAGCAATAAAACTCTTATTGTTCCTTAATTTATTAAAAAGAAGCTCTAAATCTTTAATTGGTTTTTTTAGTGTTTCGGGAACAAAATTTCCACCAAATTTACCTCCCCACATCCCAAATTTATCATGTTGATCGATTAGTGGTATTTTTTTTTTAAGTTTCATATTGTTTAATCTTGTTTAAAAAATAATTTATTTTGTGTAAATCCTTTTTTCCTTCTTCGTTTTCTAATGAACCACTTAAATCAATTATATAATCTTTATTTTTTATGACAGGGATATTATCAATTTTTATGTTACCAGCTATCATTTTTGTAATATGATTTGGTATATTATCTAAAAGCTTATGATCAAAGCCAATAGATTTTTCATATCCTTTACCATCGAACAAGATAATATCAGAGATATTCTGGTATAGTTTATAATTTTCAATGTTCTCTTTATTCTGAATCATTATAGATGAGATAATTTTTTTATTATATTTATTTTTGATTAATTTTGTTCTTTCAGGATCAACATCGTATAATTGATAGTAATCTAACTGAAGATCTTTAATTTTTTCTAAAATATTATCATCAGGATTTACTAAGACTGACACGAAGCTAACTTTATTATTTTTAAAACCAGTAAGTTTTTCTAGGGTATTAAATTCGACAAATCGTTTTGATTTTTTATAATTTGTAATAAATCCAATAAATTGAGGAGGGTAAGGATGATTGATAATATATTTTAAAGTCTCTAAATCAGAGACACCACAGATTTTTACACCTTTAATCATTTTTTAAATGGTCAATTAATTTTTGAAGATTTTTTTTGATGTTACCCTTAGTTATAGGTCTTCCAATAACCAGCCAATCACTTCCAGTTTTAAATGCATTAGTTGCTGACATTACTCTTTTTTGATCATTAGTTTTTGAGTTAAATCTAATTCCCGGGGTTATAATTTCTTTTTTGAATACTTTTTTCACTGACTTTGCTTCTTGAGAAGAACACACCAAAGCATCTAATTTTGCTTTAGATGCTAATTTTGCTTGATGGACGACAAGAGAATTAAGTTTTTTATCATAACCAATTTCTTTTAAAGATTTTTCATTCAGAGAAGTTAAGGTACTTACGCCTACTATTTTTGTCCTACCCGAAACCTTTTTTACAGCTTTTAAAGCTTCAAGTCCTGAACTGATATGTATAGTAATATAATTAGCTTTTAAATCTTTGACAGTTTTTATTGTTGATACACATGTATTGGGAATATCATTTAACTTTAAATCAAGGAAAATTATTTTTCTTTTCAATTTAGAAATAAACTCTCTACCTTTTTTTGAATTAATGAATTCAAGACCAAACTTGTATCCAATTTGAATTTTTGTAGTTTTAGTTTTATTTATTATTTCCTTAGTTTTTATAATTTTATTTGTATCGCAAGCTATAAAAATTTTATTTTTTTTCATTCAATTTTTTCTTCCATTCTTTTGAACATTTAAATAAAATGCTTTTTTTTTCAGGGGTTTTAATTTTTTCCAAAGTTCTTGGGTTTAAGGAAATTCTTTGTTTTTGAACTCTTGACTCAAACATCATTACATCTCTTAATTCTACTCTCTCCCCATTTGATAATGCTTTAGTTACCTCAACTAAGAAGATATCAAAAAATTTAATTATATCTTTTTTATAAAGGTTTGGAAAATTTTTAGAGATTTTGTTTATTATTTCTGATTTAGATACAGACAATTTTTTTTATTTTTCTTCTTTCTTTTTGTTATCCATTTTTTCAGAAAGGGTTGAAAAAGGAAGGTTTTTTCCACTTAATGGACTTGAGAACTTTGATACAGCTTCTTTATTTTGCATTTCTTCAAGCAACTTAATACTTAGTACAATCTTTCTTTTTTCAACATTAATCTCAGCTATAGCAGCATCTATACGATCTCCTTGTATAAATCTGTTTGATCTAGCATCTCCTTGGTTTATTGCAATCTGGCTTTTTTTTATAAAAATATCTAAATCATTTCCCTCGGGTGCAACCATTATACCTTTAGAACTTGTTGATTTTACTTTAACTGTGAGAATATCATTAACTTTTTTATTTTTGAAAATATTAAATGGATCTTCTTTAAGTTGTTTGACACCAAATTTAATCTTTTGATCTTGGGATTTAATCTCTATAACTTTAACTTCTATTTCATCGCCTTTTTTATATTTTATTATTTCGTCCTCAGGTTTTGATGAATAAGAAAGATCGTTTGCATGCATGAAACCATCAATGTCAAATTCTTCAATATTTAGATATATTGAAAAATCTTTAATATTTGAAATTTTACTTTTAAGTACAGAATTTACAGGATATTTTTTTTTAAAACTTTCATAAGGGTTTTCTTTTGCAAGCTTATGTGAAATAGCTATTCTTTTTTTTTCTTTATCAATATCTGTTATAACACAATCTATTTCATCACCTATTTTAAAAAATTTATTTGGCGATACATTTTTTTTAGTCCAGCTTATTTCACTTGAATGGAGTAGACATGTTAATCCTGACTGTAGTTCACAAAAAGCTCCGTAATCTACAACCTTAATTACTTTAGCTTTGTAAGTTTTTCCAACTTTATAATTTGAGATATTTTCAAATGGATCAGGTGTTAATGCTTTAATAGAACATGAGATTTGCATTTTATCATTGTCAATCGATATAACTTTGAGATCATGTTTTTCACCTATTGTAAAAACTTCATCAGGATGGTTAATTCTTGAATAAGAGATTTCTTGTAAATGAACTAAAACATCTATTTCATTGTTCACTTCAAAGAAGCACCCAAAAGAACTGTACCCTTTCACCACAGAATTTTTTACAATATCGCCAACTTTGTATTTTTCTAAAATTTTTGCTTTATCTTCTTTTTTAACAGAACTAATTACTTCTCTTCTTGACACACATGCATTTCCTCTAAATTTGTCAAGTTTGATAATTTTAAAATCTTGTTCTACACCAATCAAATGATCGAGAGATTTTAATGGTTTTGAATCTACCTGTGAACCTGGACAGAACATTAAAGATTTAGTATCAGCATGTTCCACTATAACGCCACCTTTACATTTAGAAACAATTTTACCTTTAACATTTATGTTTTCTTCAAATGCTTTTTCGAGCTTGTACCAACCTCTAATTTTCTGCGCCTTACTTGCTGACACAATCACTTCACCATTTTTATCTTCAATTTTTTCTAAAAAAACTTCTAGCTTATCATTTTCTTTGAATTGTTTATTTTCAAAAGCTGATTTTGCTTCATTAACATCAATTAAAGCTTCACTTTTCATTCCATCTATTAATAGATAAACATGTTTTTCACTTATCTTAGTTATAGTACCAACTAGTAGTTTTCCTTCTTCAATTTTTGTTTTTGAGAAATTGTCGATTAAGAGCTTTTTAAATTCCTGGTTTTGACTGCTTGAAATATCCTTGTATACTTCCATTAATTTTTTAATTTCCTATCCATAATTGCTTTAATTTTTTTAAAGCACGCTTTCTTACTTAATTTAGAAGTATTAATCAAGATTGAATCTTTTGTTTTTTTTAGCGGACCATATTTTCTTGTGCGATCTAATTTATCACGTTTTTTAATGCTTTTTAAAACTTTATTGTACGATATTTGTTTTTTTAAGCTTTTATATTCTCTAAATCTTCTCATAGCTCTTATTTTTACATTGGCAGTGATAAAAAATTTAAACATAGCATTCTTCATTTGAACAGAAGTTATGTCCCTACCATCTAACACAGATCCATTAAATTGTTTTGGAGGATAATAAGCACATCTCTGCTGAAATTTATGAACAATATCTCTAATTTTTTTATCTCTAGCTATAATTGCTGCTGAAATTGCAACATCATCTGATAGGAGATTTTTACTTAATAATGATTTTGATTTTAAATTAATAATTTTTTTTTTTAAAAAAGTGTAAGAAAATTCATTTTTAAATTTTAATTTTAAAAATCCTATATATCGATAAATTTTACCTGTATCTAAATAGAATAAGTTGTAATGTTTAGCAATTAATTTTGACTGAGTACCAGCACCAGCTGCCGCAGGAGAGTCGATGGCTACAGTTATTAATTTTTTTTTTATCAATTAATTTTTGCTCCTAATTTTATTGATATTTCCAAAAATTTTGGAAAAGATGTTTTTATAGAATCTTTATCATTAATTTTCCATTTTCCACCAAGTGTGAGAGCTGCTATTACCGTCATCATAAACACTCTATGGTCTTTCAGGAAGTTTTTCATTTGGTAGTTATTTTTTAACTCTAAACTTGGATTACCAAATATTTTGATATCACAATTTTTTCTAATTACTTTAATACCAATCATCTTTAAAAATTTTATTGCCATGTCTAATCTTGGACTTTCTTTTTTGTTAAGTTCATTAAGATTTTTAAACGTAGATATGCCTTTAGATTTTGATGCAATCAAAAAGATTAGCAGAAATTCATCTATAGCTGAACTATTTAACTTTTCTGGACAATTAATTGATTTAAAATTTTTTGTACTTTTGATTTTAATATCTCCAATAAGTTCTCCTTTATAGTCTCTTTTATTTAGAATTTTAATATTTGCATTCATTTTATTTAATATTTTTAAAATTCCTATTCTTGATTGATTTATATTAATATCTTTAATTAATAGAGTAGAGTTTTTTGATAACAAGGTTAGTACAATAAAAAAGGATGCTGAACTTATATCGCCCGGTACTTTATAATCGAATGATTTAAATTGTCTTAGTCCTTTAACTTCAATCAAATCATATTTTTTGTTTTTTTTTATTTTTATTGGGTATTTTAAATATTTTAAAAGAATCTCTGTATGATTTCTTGATTTCTTAGCATTTATTTTTGTTATACCTGGGGTGTTAATAGCACTTAAAATTATACAGGTTTTAATCTGTGCACTACCTTTGTTTTCAGTATAATTGATCGGTCTTAATAGGTTTGATCCTTTGAATTCTAAAGGCAACATGTCATTTCTAGATTTAATATTTACACCAAATAAATTAAGAGGTTTAATAACCCTAGAAAAATCTCTTTTGGATAAACTTTTGTCACCAATTAATTTAAATTTATTTTTTGATGCCGAGCATAATCCAATTATACATCTTGCAAGTGTTCCAGAATTTCCCGCATTTAAAACTGTATTTTTTTTTATTTTAAAACCATTTATACCAACTCCATTAATTTCTAAATAATTCTTTTTTTTTATATAACTAACTCCAATTTTTTTAACAGCTCCCAAAGTATTGTCTACATCTTCTGACTTAAGCAAATTAAATATTTTTGATCGGCCTATTGCTATTGATGACAATAATATACATCTTATGCTTAAACTTTTATCGCTTGAAACAATGATTTGTTTTTTAAATGGTTTAATAATCTTTTGTATTTCGATTTGATTCTTCACGTGAAATTAAATTTTAAAACCTTCACCAAAATATGCTTCAATTGCTCTAGTATTTTTTATAAGTTCTTGAGGTGTTCCTTTTGCAACAATTTTTCCTTCTGACAATACCATAGCACTGTCAACACAACTCAGCAGGTCTCTTGAAGAATGATCAGATACAGAAACTGAAATTTTTTCAAACATTTGAAGACTAACAATAATTTGTTGTATCATCCTAACACTTTGAGGATCTAATGCTGCAAAAGGTTCATCAAGAATTAGAATTTTAGTATTTTTAACCATTGCCATTGCTAAAGTTAATTTTCTTACTTGTCCACCAGAAAGAAACTTAGATTTTATCTTTACAACATTCTGCAATTCAAATTTTCTAATTAAATTATTAACTTTTGATAACCTCTCTTCATTATTTTTAATATGTAATTCTGCAATTGCCATAAGGTTATCAAATACAGACAGATCTGACCATGATCCTCCATACTGTGGAACCCAAGATATACCAAACTTGGAACATCTTTGGTGAGTTGGAATACTTGTTGCATCCACTCCATCAATAATTATTTTTCCGAAAGTTGGTTTAACCAAACCTATAATTGAATGATAAATAGAACTTTTTCCTGCTCCGTTCGGTCCAAGTAAACCACATATCACAGATTTTTGTAAGTTTAGATTAAACTGCTCAACTATTTGTCTATTGCCATAAGAAATAGTTATGTTTTTAAGCTCTATAATAGGCCTTTCTTCTTTAAAAGATTTAATTCTAAATTTCTTAATTAAACTCATATTTCGTTATTAACTTTACTTTTTCTTTTTTGTTATTCATTTCTAGTTTTAAATCACCTGTTATCATGTCAATAATTATTTTGTCTGTATTTAAATTTAAGTAATTATTTTTATAAACAACATTATTGTAAATTTTTGAAATTTTTTTCGTAAATAATAAATCTAAATTTTCAGATAAAATTGAATTGTCTAAATATTCAATCTTAACATTATTAAAAAACAATGTGTCATGATATACTTTGTCATATATTGCATCATTTGAATAAACGTTAATTATACCTTTATTTTTTAGATTTATAATTGATATCACTTTTTCCAATTTAACTTTATTGCTATTACTATTATTTTCATCTAGTTCTATTATTGCTCTTTTAGCATTTATATAAAAAGTATTTCCTTTATTATCTGAGGAATTATATTCGATGTTATTTAATTCATTTGCTATTTTATTGTCTAAATTATGATCTACTTGTTCTATATTTTCAGATAAAGTTGACGTTTTAGAATCTTTATTTAATAAGAATGTATAATATAAAATTGATAATATTACTAATATACTTAAAATCAATATTGCTTGAAAAATTAAATTTAGTTTCATCTTTAGACAATATTAGCATTTAAAATATTATGCATATGAATTAATCCAATCGTTTTTTTTTTATTTTTACCAAAAACACATAAAGCTGTAATTTTTTTATTATTCATTATTGTTAAAGCTTCCACGGCTAAAGTGTTTAAATTGACTACTATTGGATTTTTTTTCATTACTTTTTTGATTATTATGTTATTTATATTTTCTGACTTATAATTAATTCTTTTAAAATCTCCATCAGAAATTATACCTGTTGTGTTTCCTTTTTTATTAACAGCAATTAATACACCCAAGTTTTTATTATTAGAAACTTTTAAAGCAGACTTAATATTGGAATTTTCATTTATAAAAGGAATTTCTTTTCCTTTATACATAAGTTCACCAACTGTTTTTAATTTTGCGCCTAGACTTCCACTTGGGTGAAATTTTTTAAAATCAAGTTTGGAAAACTTTCTTTGTTTAATCGTTGATATTGCAAGAGCATCTCCCAAACAAAGCTGAGCCGTAGTACTTGAGGTTGGAATATAATTTCCAGGTCCCGCCTCTGTTATTTCAGGAAGTAAAAAACTTATATTGCTAGATTTATAAAGCAATGAATTTCTTTTTGATGTTATGCCTACAAGAGTTATATTCTTATTCCTTTTTGTATACTGAATAATATTTTTTAATTCAGCGGACTTGCCACTGTGACTGATTATGATAAGTACATCAGCCGTGCTAATCATGCCTAGGTCACCATGAGAACAAGATCCGGCATCAACATAAAATGAAGAAATTCCAAGAGATGAAAGAGTTGAAGAAATTTTTTTTGATATAATTCCAGATTTTCCAACTCCAGATAAAACAACTTTTCCTTTGCATTTTAGAATTGAATTAACTATTTTATCAAAGTCTTTATTAATGGTCTTTTTTAGTTTTTTTAATGCATTAATTTCTATTTGAATTACTTCTTTTCCAATTGAAGAAAATCTATTTTTCATAATTTATTAATGAGACCATATATCTTCTGTAAATAAAGCTAAATCTAAGTCAACTCTTGTATCAATATAGCTTATAGCTTGCTTATAAAGTTCATATCTTTTCTCTCTTATCAAAATCTCTTTTAAAGATGAATAAATTTTGTGAAGATGTATGACATCACCTGCACAATATTTTAGTTGTTTTTCATTTAAAGTGCCGCCAAAATCACTACTCTGTAATTGTTTACTTATCTCAATTCCTATAAATTCTTTTACTAGGTCTTTTAAACCGTGTCTATCTGAATAGCTTCTTGCAAGTTTACTCATTATTTTTGTACAATTCACATTATTAACTTTGATATTTAAGTATTGTTTTATAAAAGTCATATCTGCTCGCGCAAAATGAAATATTTTTTCTATATTTTTGTTACTTAATAGCTTTTTCAGATTTGGAGCATCATAATTTTCTCTATTTAATTGAATAATATGTGCATCATTATTGCCAGTCGAAATTTGTACTAGATATAGCTTATCCCTGTTTACATTGAGTCCTGAAAATTCAGAGTCTATTGCCAATGACTTTTTGTCATCTAGCTTTATTTCATCTGGCAAATCATTCTTATGTAATTTAATATCAATTTGCATAACTTATATATATATATGAAACCTAAAGAAATTCTAGTATTTGGAGCCTCTGGACAAATAGGAAGACATTTATTAAGAAAATTAGCAAAAAAAAATTTTAAAGTTACTGTTATAACAAGAAATCTTCATAGAAAAGCCTATATCCTTAAGAGTCAAGCAAATGCTGGTTGGTTAAATATTGTTGAACTAGATTCAATTAATAATAATAAATTAAATAAAATTTTTAAAAATAAAGATATTTGCATAAATCTTATTGGCATATTGAATGAAAAAAATAAATCTTCTTTTCATAACATTCATTGCTTGTTACCGAAAAAATTTGCCGAACTATCAAAAAAACATAATTTAAAACAATTTATTCATTTGTCAGCATTAGGAGTCGAAGAAGCGGTAGAAAGCAAATATGCATCTAGTAAATTTAATGGTGAAAATGAAGTTAAAAAAATATTTAATAAATACGTAATTCTTAGACCTTCTTTAGTTTATAGTGTTGATGATAAATTTACTACTATGTTAATGAGTATGCTTAAGTTATTTCCATTATTCCCTATATATTATGAAGGGAAAACAATTTTTCATCCTATATATGTTTCAGACATGTGTGAAATAATTGAAAATGTTATTTTAAATGAAGTAAATTCAGAAATAATAGAGTGTATAGGTCCAGAGAAAATTACCTTTAAAGAAATTTTAGAAAAGTTACTCAAAATATTGGCAATAAAAAGATTGTTAGTACCCACACCTTTGTATTTAGCAAAATTATTTGCAAATTTTTTTGAACTATTAATGAAAAATCCTTTATTAACCAAGGATCAATTAATCCTCCTTAAGAGCAATAACTCACCATCGGGAAAATATAAAACAAATTTAGATTTAAAAATTAACTCTGATTTAAAATTTTTTGATAAAGAGATTTTAAAATATTCATATATGTGGAAAGATGGTGGTGAATTTTCTAAATAAATTAAATAATCAATATTTTATAATTTTAAGCTGATTTAATTTTTTTTTCTAAAAAAGCTGGGGCATCGTCATTTTTATGTGAAGCTTCTTCTTTTTTACCTTTGGGTTGATAAACCATCATTAGATGTAAAGGACAATATGAAAATTTTTCTATTGTTTTTCTTCCACAAAAAGAAGAACTTTTCTCATTTGGATGTCCTTCCATATATTTACAAGTATTCTCATTTAATTCTTCTAAAGAAATATTTTTAGCCTCTTCAAAATTTTTATCTAATACTAAACTTCTAAATTTTGATCTTATATTATTATTATTTAATTTTTTCTCAAAATTTTGATTTTTTAAAACAAATTTTTTTGAACCAACTCTAGTATTGACTTTTATAGACAAATTAAGTCTATGAGCTTTGCCAATAACTGCATTTCTACTAACACCACCAATCAACAAGGCTATTTGGGATGCTGTTTTGCCTTTACCCCACTCATTTTTTAATATTTCAATTTTTTTTTCGTCCCAACTCATAAATACTAAATATTGTATGTTATAAAATATTATATACAACATCATGTACACATAAAACTTATTTTTTATCAAGTTTTTTTTTCGATTTTTTAACAATTTTTTGAATTTTTGAATTTTTGAAATTTAACCAAAGGTTGAATTTTATATAAGTTAATATGATTTATATGTGTATAAGATGAAATTAAAATTTTATGACATCATTAGTTAACAATTATAATAGAAGAAAAATCTCTTTCATAAAAGGCAAAGGGAGTTTTTTATACACTTATAGTGGAAAGAAATACTTGGATTTCGTTCAAGGAATAGCCGTTAATTCATTAGGTCATAGCAATCCATATTTATCTAGAGCTTTAAAAAAACAAGCGGGAAAAGTTTGGCATGTATCCAATGCATTTTTAATACCTGAGGGAGAAAAATTAGCAAAAAGATTAACAAAAAAAACTTTTGCCCAAAAAGTAATGTTCCAAAACAGTGGAGCGGAGGCAACTGAAGCAGCTATAAAAGTTGCGAGAAAGTATTTTTATTCAATTGGAAAAAAAGAGAAAAATAGAATTATTTGTATAAGAAATTCATTTCACGGTAGAACTCTAGCTACAATTAGCGCTAGCGGATCAAAAAAAAACACCGAGGGATTCGGACCAAATATGCCCGGCTTTGATCATTTTGATTATGGAGATCATAAAAAACTTAGAAAACTTATTACAAAAAAAACAGCCGCTATCATGGTGGAAACAATAATGGGTGAAGGGGGAATTAAAGTCATACCAGATTGGCGTTTAAAGGAATTAAGAAAGATATGTAACAAAAAAAAAATTTTGTTGATTTTAGATGAGGTACAGTGTGGCATTGGAAGAACAGGGAAATTTTTTGCATTTGAACATGCTAATGTTAAACCAGATATAGTCCCTATTGCAAAAGGAATTGGAAGTGGATTTCCAATAGGAGCAGTTTTAATGACCAAAAAAGTTGCAAAATATATGCTTCCGGGTTCTCATGGATCTACATTTGGAGGAAATCCATTAGCAATGTCTGTCGGAAATGCAGTTTTAGATCAAATATATAAAAAGAATTTTTTAAAAAATGTTACAAAACTATCTAATTATTTTTTAGATGAACTAAAGAAAATTAAAGATAAACACTCAAAAATAATTAAAGAAATAAGAGGAAAAGGTTTATTTATCGGTATACAATTACACTTTGATCAAAGCAAGTTTATAAAATCTTTGGAGAAAAATTATTTATTAACCATTAGAGCTGCAGAAAATGTTATAAGAATATTACCACCTTTAAATGTTAGCATTAACGAAATTAATATAGCTTTAAAAATAATTAAAAAAGTTTGCAAAGAGTATAGCAACTCATGAAAAATTTTATAAATCTTAAAGATATTCCAGCTAAAGATTTAAGAAAAATACTTAATGATGCAAAAAAAAGAAAAATAAAAAGAAAAAAACTAAGTACTCTTGATGTTGATATTGATCAGTCATTAAAGGGAAAATTACTAATTCAAATGTATGAAAAAGAAAGTTCAAGGACGCGTCTAAGCTTTCATCTTGCAATAAATCAACTTGGAGGAGGAGCAATAACCATCAAAGCAAATGAACTGCATTTAGGAAAAGGCGGAGAAAGTTTGGCCGATACAGCAAAAATTTTATCTACTTATGGTGATGGCTTTATGCTTAGAACTGATAGTGATAAAAAAATAGAGGAATTTAGTAAATATTTAACAATACCTATAATTAATGGTTTAAGTCCGTCTTCACATCCAACACAAGTTCTTTCAGATGTATTTACTGTTGAAGAGATAAAAAAAAAACCAATATCAAAATTAAAAATAAGCTGGATTGGAGATTGTAATAATGTTCTTAATAGTTTGATTGCAGCATCTGTAAAATTTTCCTTTAATTTGAACATTGGATGTCCAAAAAATTATAGACCTCCAAAATTTGTAATGAATTGGGTAAAAAAAAATAATAGAAAAATTAATATATTTGATGATCCAAAAAAAGCAGTTAAAAATTCAGATGTAATATTTTCAGATAAAGTTTTTTCTTTGAACGACAAAGTAAACAAAGCAAAGAAAATTAAAGATTTTAAAAATTATCAAATAAATTATAAACTGATGAAGTTTGCAAAAAAAGATGTAATTTTTTTACATTGTCTTCCCAGAGGCAATGAAGTTTCTGAAGAAGTATTCTTAGGAAAACAATCTAAAGTTTGGCAACAAGCTCTTAATAGAGTCCATGTACAAAAAAGTATTTTATTATATTGTTTTAATAAATTAAGGTAGTGGTCTAGGATTATCACTATTTTGATTTAAATACAAAATTACGGATGCTCTGTCTTTTTCAGATTTAAGTCCAGCAAAACCCATCTTATTTTGAGGTATCCATTTTGATGGTTTAATTAAAAAACCATTTAACTCTTCCCAGCTCCATTCTTTACCGTAAGAAGCTAAAGCTTTAGAATACTTATAATCAGCTACTGATCCAACAGGACGAAAAACTACATTCCACAATGCACTGCCAATTTTGTTGCCTCCACCTTTGTTAACGCTATGACATGCAGCACACTTTTTAAATATTTTCTTACCATGTTCCACATCACCCATTGCTAAGAAGGCTGATAAATCGATAGATGTTTCTGCGCTAGTTGTAGTTGCCGTTGTATTTTCTGCAGAAACTTCAACTTTGTAAGCTACAACGTTTGTCTCTGTTTGAAAAATTAAATCACTTACTTTTCCTATACCAAAAACCACCAAAATTGTTACTAAAACCGCAACTATAATTTTATTTATTTCAAAACCCATAATTCAATATTATAAATTGGGCTTATAACATTAATTTAAAAATAAATACTAAATTTTATTTTCTTGTTATGCGCTGCAAAGACGCACAAACAACAAATTTTATGACAAAAACTATTATTTTAATACCGTCTAGACTAAGCGCCTCTAGGTTACCAAACAAACCTCTGCTTAAAATTAATAATAAATCAATCATTAACCATGTTTATGAAAAAGGACACTCTACAAATATTGGCGATGTATATGTTGCTACAAGTGATAATGAAATATTTGATGAAGTCCTAAAAAACAAAGGCAAATGTATACTTACAAAAAAAGAGCATATGACTGGAACAGATCGAATATTTGAAGCTTATGAAAGTCTTAAAAGAAACGATATAGATTATATCATAAATTTACAGGGAGACGAACCCATGATTGATATAAATGATATTATAGATTTAAATAATTTTGTAATTCAACATAACTCTGAGATAGCAACACTCGGATGCAAATTAGAAAGAAAAAATATTGAAAATCAAAATGTAGTTAAGGTTATCACAAACGAAGATATTAAAAAAAATAAATTTTCCTCAGCTAAATTTTTTTTTAGAACCTTGGAAAATAAAAAATCAGAAAATGTTTTTCATCACATTGGAATATATATTTATAAAGTTTCAATACTTGAAAAATTTGTAAGTTTAAAACAATCTTCAAATGAATTAAAATTTAAATTAGAACAGCTAAGGGCTTTAGACAACAATATTAAAATTGACGTAATTTTCGCGAATTCTACACCTTTAGGAGTAGATACTCATAAAGATTATCTGGAAATAAAAAAACTTATGGAATATAAGTCTTAAATTATGAAAATAGCTTACCAAGGTGTTGCAGGAAGCTACAGTGAAAGCTGCGCAAAAAATAACTATCCGGGTTGCGAGACGATTTCGTGCAAAACTTTTGATGAATGTTTTGAGATGGCAAGTAGTGATAATACTATTAGAGCAATTATACCCGAGTCTAACAAAACAACAGGAAATATTGGTATAGAATATTTAATTTTTAAATTTAGACTTAATATTTATGCAGAGCATTTTTATAAGATCAGCCATAATTTATTAGGTTTGAAGGGAAGCAAAATTAATGATATTAAAGATGTCTATTCTCACGCACAAGCTTTGAGTCAATCATCAATATTTATAAAAAAAAATAATCTAACTGAAAATGTAAGAGCAGATACAGCTGGTTCAGCAAAGTTTATATTAGACAACAAAGATAAAACAAAAGCAGCTATTGCCTCCAGTCTAAGTGCAGAGATTTATGACTTAGAAATAATAGAAACAGACATGCAAGACAATAAAGAAAATTACACAAGATTCTTGTTGATGGGAAAAGATATTATGCAACCTGAAAATGATAACAAATTATATGTAACATCTTTTCTTTTCAAACTTAAAAGCAAACCAGCGGCTCTTTACAGCGCATTACAAGGAATGGCAATTAATGGTGTAAACATGATAAAATTACAAAGTTTTCCAGAAAAAAATTCTTTTTCATCTTACTTTTTTTTATGTGAAGTTGAAGGTCACATAGATGACCAAAAAATTAAAAATTCTCTAGAAGATCTTAATTATCATTGTGAAGATATGAGTGTTTTAGGGGTTTTCGAAGCAGATAAACTTAGAAAAAAATAAGATATCATATTGAAGATTTGAATTTATTACTGATATAATGTTATGGGGGCCAGCCAGGTGAAAGTACCATGAATTCCCCCAGGTCTTAATGGAAGCAAGGGTATTGAGTATTTATTCAGGTTGGCTGGTCTCCTAATTAAATTTTATGAATTCAAATAGTAAAGTATTAGCTCTAAAATATAGACCGCAAACCTTTGACGAATTAATAGGTCAAAAAGTTATAGCTGAAAGCATTTATAATTCAATTAAACTAAATAAAGTCCCAAATGCTTATATGTTTCTTGGAATTAGAGGGTCAGGAAAAACAAGCACAGCAAGAATTGTTGCAAAAGCTCTAAATTGCAAAAATGGAGTAGAAAATTTATGCACAAAAGATTTTTGTGAAAATTGTCAGTCTATTATTGATGGAAATAATATTGATATTTTAGAAATCGATGCTGCCAGCAAAACAAGCGTTGATGATGTAAGAGAGTTAATTGAATTTTCTAGGTACAAGCCCACTTCAGCAAAATATAAAATATTTATTTGTGATGAAGTTCACATGTTTTCAAAATCTGCATTTGCAGCTCTTCTTAAAACTTTAGAGGAACCACCACCTTATCTAAAATTTATATTTGCTAGCACAGATGTAAAAAAAATACCTGTAACAATAATATCAAGATGTCAAAGGTATGATCTGTCAAGGATCAATTCAGAAGAATTATTTGAGTATTTAGTTAAAATTAAGGATTTAGAAAATGGAAAGATTACCGATGATGCTATTAAATTAATTGTAAAATTATCGGAAGGTTCAGTAAGGGACTCCTTATCTTTACTTGATAGAGCTTTGCTAGTTGAAAATAATGGTAAAGAACTTGATCTTTATATGGCTCAGAAAATTTTTGGTTATTTTGAAAAAAGTATAATAATAGATTTAATTGGACATATTTTAGAAGGCAGAGAAGAAAATACTCTTAAGTTATATAGAAAAATCTATAATTCAGGTGTCGAGTCCAAAGTTTTCTTAAATGAATTTTTAGAAGTACTCTATTATATAAAAAATATAGATTTTATAAATTTAGATGGAACAAACTTTGACTTAAATGATAAAGAATTTGATAAAATAAAAACTTTATCAAAAAAACTTTCCAAAAAGGATATACTTTTGTTGTGGCAATTTACACTAAACAATCTTGAGAAGATAGATATTATAAAAAATCAACATCAATTTGTTGAAATGTTTTTAATTAGATCACTGTTTCTTAAAAAAATTTTGAAAGGTGAAAAAGATCTACAAATTGATGATTTAAAAAAAGATTTAAATATTAATAAAATTACAGTTGAAAATAAAATTCAAGTCAAACAAGACACCATAGATCAACTAAAAAATGTTGAGCAAGAGGAAAAAATAATTACAACGCCAGAAGAAAAAAATAAAGTTGAAAATAATCAAATTAAAAGTTTTAAAGAACTAATTGAACTTTGTGAAGAAAAGAAAGAGTTAAAAATTAAATATGAACTTGAAAATAATTTGAGATTAGTAAGTTTTAAAAATCAGAAAATTGAAATTTCTTTTAATTCAAATCTTGATAAAACATTTGTAAAAGAATTAACCGCAAAACTGCTAGAATGGACCAATAAAAGATGGATTATAGCTTTTTCCAAAGAAGATGGTTCACCAACTATAAAAAAACAAAAAAAAGATTTAGAAGTAAATTTATTAAAAAAAGAATCTGAGGCGGAGTTTTCCAAAGAAGTTAAAAAAAAATTTCCTGATTCAGAACTTGTAAAATTAGAAGAGGAGAATAAATCATGACGGATTTTTCAAAAATACTTGAGAAGGCAAAAGAATTAGAGAAAAAAATGAAAGAAAGCCAAGAGGTAATAAAAAAAATTGAGGTTATTGGAAATTCCGGTGGAGATTTAGTAAAAGTAAAATTAAATGGTGAAGGTGAAATGATTTCAATAGAAATATCAGATAAACTCTTAAAAGAAGAAAAAAACATAATCGAAGATTTAATTAAAGCAGCTCATAACAATGCAAAATCATCTTTGAAATCAAAAACAACAGAAGAGATTTCCAAAAGTGCTGGTAATTTTGGTATACCTGACCTTAAGTGGCCTTTATAATTTAAATGCAAGATATATCTGAAATTGACGAATTAATTAAATTAATAGCTAAACTTCCTGGTTTGGGACCAAGATCAGCAAAGAGAATAGTTTTAAAGATGATAAATAATAGAGAAGAATTAATTAAACCTATGGCAAAGACTTTAGCAGATGTTTATAAAAATGTATTTAGATGTAAAATGTGTGGATCTTTAAAATCTAACTCAAATGGATGTAATAATTGTGAAAACAATAAACATAAATTTAATAAAATTTGTGTAGTAGAAAATATAGCTGATCAATGGAGTATAGAAACTTCCAGTGTATACCAAGGTTACTTCCATATCCTTGGAGGAACTATTTCTTCATCTAAAAATCAAAAAAAAGAAGACTTGTTAATTAATTCATTAGTAGAAAGGGTTAAAAAAAATGAGATAGAAGAAGTAATTTTAGCTACGAGCGCAACAGTAGAAGGTCAGACAACTGCATTTTATATTCAAGATAGCTTAAGAGATATTGATGTAAAAATTTCTAAACTTGCACAAGGATTACCAGTTGGTGGTGAAATAGAAAATTTAGATGATGGTACTTTAATATCAGCATTTAAAAATAGAAAAAGTTTTTCAGGAAAAAAAGATTAAATTTTTTTAATTAATCTATTTAAATGCAGAAGAGGTTCAGTATAACCCGAAGGTTGATGTCTTCCTTGAAAAATTAGTTCACAAGCTGTTTTAAAAGCAATAGAACTTTCAAAATTTGAGGACATTTTATTATAACCAGATCGACCAGAACGAAAATAAGCTGGATCATTTTTGTTTTGATTATCAACAATTTTTGCCATTTTTTTCAATATCTCTAATACTTGCATTTTGCTACAAATTCCATGATGTAACCAATTTGCAATATGTTGAGATGAAATTCTCAGTGTAGCTCTATCTTCCATTAATCCAATATTATTAATATCAGGAACTTTTGAACATCCTACTCCTTGATCTATCCATCTAACCACATAACCTAAGATTGTTTGTGCAGAATTAGAAATTTCTTTAGTTATTTCTTCAACAGACCAATTCGGTTTTTTTATAACTGGAATTGTCAGTAAATCGTCAAGTTTAGCCCTTTCTCTATTTTTAAATTCATTTTGTTTATCAAATATATTTATTTGATGATAATGAAGAGCATGAAGCGCAGCTGCAGTAGGTGAAGGTACCCAGGCACAATTTGCACCAGCTTCAAGATGAGAAATTTTCTGTTCCATCATATCAGCCATTTTATCTGGCATAGCCCACATTCCTTTACCAATTTGTGCAACACCTGAGAAACCACATTTTAATCCTATATCTACATTGTTATTTTCATATGCATTTATCCAAGCAGATGATTTCATATCACCTTTCTTAACCATTGCACCTGCTTCCATAGAAGTGTGCATTTCATCTCCTGTCCTATCTAGAAAACCGGTATTGATGAAAAATACTCTATTTTCCAATGTTCTTATGCACTCTTTTAAATTTACAGAGGTTCTTCTTTCTTCATCCATAATTCCACATTTAATTGTGAATTTTTTTAAACCTAAAACTTCTTCTACTTTAGAAAATAATAAATTTGTAAAAGCTGTTTCATCTGGACCATGCTGTTTAGGTTTTACTATATAAATAGAACTTGTTCTTGAGTTATTTTTGTTATTTAAGTCATGCATAGAACATAAAGATGTAATAAATGCATCTAATATACCTTCTGGAATTTCTGATCCATCTTGTAATAAAATTGCAGAATTAGTCATTAAATGACCAACATTTCTATTCAACAAGAGAGATCTTCCATGAAGATTTTCTTTTTTACCGAGCTTTGTAATATAATTTCTATTTGTATTGAGTTTTCTAATTAATTTTTTACCATCTTTTTCAAACTTAGCGATGAGATCTTTTTTCATTAGACCTAGCCAGTTCCTATAGCCAATAATTTTATCTTCTGCATCAACAGCGGCAACTGAGTCTTCATGATCACAAATAGTAGAAATTGCAGACTCAATTATTATATCTGAAATACCAGCTGGATCACTCTTAGCACTAAATGCATTTGGATTGATTAGAATTTCGATATGTAAATTATTATTTTTTAAAATTGCTGCTGAAACTTTTTCATTTTTAAGTCTATAACCAACATATTTTTCATTATTTTCAAGCTCTGTGGTACCTTTATCTAAATTTAGTTTTAGTTTATGTTCTTTAATTGATATTTCATTTACATTTTTCCATTTTGAATTTTTTAGTTTAAAGTTTTTGTCTAAAAAGTTTTTAGCATATTCAATTACTTTAGCTCCTCTTTCAGGATCATATCTTTCACTAGTTGACTCTTCTGAAGATATAACATCAGTTCCATATAAACTATCATATAAACTCATCCATCTTGCGTTTGCAGCATTCAAAGCATAACGTGCATTCATTATTGGAACCACAAGTTGAGGGCCAGCAATACTTGATATTTCTTGATCTATGTTCTCTGTTTTAATCTTAAAGTCAGGACCTTCCTTTTTTAAATAACCAATTTTTTCAAGATTAGATTTATAATCTTTAAGATTAAATTCTTTATTATTGTTTTCCAAATGCCATCTATCTATGTCTATTTGTAATTTTTTTCTAATGTTAAGCAACTTTTTATTTTTTGGCGCAAGCTCATGACTTGTGTTACTTAAACCTTTCCAAAAAGCGTCTTCAGATATATTTGTGTCCGGTATAACTTCTTTATTTATAAAATTATAAAAATCTTCAGAAACAGATAAGTTTTCAGTATTTATATATTTTTTTAACATATTAATTTAAGTACAATTTCTAGAAAGTAATCTGGAGGACTATTTTCTAAATATTACTTTTAAATAGCATGTTTTAGGAAAATTTTGTAAAATAGTAAATTAATAAAATAAAGCCACTTTATTGCCTTTATTATATAAAATATTGCGTTAATGAAAAATTATCTAAATTTTGAAAACGAAGTTAAAGAACTAGAGGCACAACTGGATGCTCTAAAAGATCCATATAATAAGGAAGGTATTTCTGAAGTGAATACAAACGAAATTGTGTCATTCGAAGAAAAAATAAATAAAAAATTAGAAAAAATATATTCAGATCTAAATCCTTGGCAAATAACCCAAGTAGCCAGACATGAAGATCGTCCAAAATCTAAATATTTTATAGAAAATTTATTTGAAAATTTTATTTCATTATCTGGAGACAGATTTTATGGGGAGGATAAGTCAGTAATAGGAGGGTTTGCTAAATTTAATAATAAATCCGTTTTAGTAATTGGACAAGAAAAAGGAGAAAATTTAGATGAAAGGTTAGATAGAAATTTTGGAATGATGAGGCCAGAAGGATATAGAAAAAGTGTAAGATTAATGGAGCTAGCTAATAAATTTAATATTCCTATAATAACTTTTATTGATACACCAGGCGCATATCCAGGAGTTGGAGCGGAAGAAAGAGGGCAAGCAGAAGCTATTGCAAGATCTATAGAGAGTTGTATGAAATTAAAAGTTCCAAATATATCAATAATTATTGGAGAAGGTGGTTCAGGTGGAGCAATAGCTTTAGCATCAGCTAGTAAAGTAATTATGTTAGAAAATTCAATTTACTCAGTAATATCACCAGAGGGCTGTGCTGCTATTTTATGGAGGGATCCTAAAAAAACTATTGAAGCAGCAACTGCAATGAAACTGACTTCAAAAGAGTTATTTGATTTAAATATAATTGATGAAATAATAGATGAACCAATTGGAGGAGCTCATAGAGATAAAGAAAAAACTTTAGAAAACATTCGTGTTTCAATAAAAAAACAATTAAATTATTTTGAAAATTTAAGTGAAGAAGAAATAATTCTACAAAGAAAAAACAAATTTTTGACAATAGGCAGGGGCAGAGGTTTTTCTAGTAAATCCGATATTTCGTTAGGTCTTTCTCTTAAAAGTAATAATATTAATAATTTATTTGAAAAAATATTAAAAAATAAAAAGATTTTAATTAGTGCAGCAGTATCAATTTTTGTGTTGTTAGGAGTGCTTTATTTCTTATAAAGCTCCGCAGCAATGCTTATATTTCTTTCCTGAATTACAAGGACAAGGCTCATTTCTGCCAATTTTTTTTGAAATAAAATTATCAGTTTTTTCATTTTGTTTTTTTGGAATTTCATCACTCTGTTCAGGGTTATTTACTATTTTTATATTTATTAGTAATGCAACAAATTGATTTTTTAATCTATTTAATAAATCTTCAAATAGATTAAATGCCTCTTTCTTATATTCTATTAACGGATCTCTTTGACCATAAGATCTTAAACCAATTACTTGTCTTAGCTGTTCAAGATACTGAATATGTGTTTTCCAATTTTGATCGATTAATTGAAGAAAAATTCTTTTTTCAAGTTCTTTTGATTTATTTTCACCTATTATATTTAATCTTTCATCTCTTTTTTTATTAAATTTATTTATAATTTTTTCTTTTATAACCGAACCATCGGAAGATTTTAAGTCATCAATCTCCTCTTTATTGAAAGATGCTCCTAAAGTGGAAAGCAATTTTTTTTCTAGGTCTGTATGTTTTTTTTTGTATTCTATTAATTCGTCAACTGTTTGACTGAGAAAATTATCTGCAAATTCATATGGATTTGAGCTCTCCATCACCTTACTTCTTTGAGAAAAAATAACATGTCTTTGATCGTTTAAAACATCGTCAAATCTTAATAATGATTTTCTAATGTCAAAATTTCTTGCTTCTACTTTTTGTTGTGCTCTCTCAAGTGCTTTGTTTATCCATGGATGGTCTATACTTTCACCATTTTTAAGTCCAAGTTTTTCTAAAATATTATTCATAGACTCTGAACCAAAAATCCTCATTAGATCATCCTCTAGGCTCACAAAAAAAATTGAATTTCCTTCATCTCCTTGTCTACCAGACCTCCCTCGCGCCTGATTGTCTACTCTTCTACTCTCCATTCTTTCAGTTCCTATAACAAAGAGTCCGCCTAATTTTTTAATTTCATCTCTTGATGTTTGATCCACATTTTTTCCACCAAGCTTAATATCAACACCTCTCCCAGAGATACTTGTTGTAATAATTACAGATTCTTTTGTTCCTGCATTAGCAATAATTTCTGCTTCTTTGTCATGGTTTTTTGCATTCAGAACAATATGATTTATTTTTTGTTTGTTGAATAATTCTGAATAGTGTTCAGATTTATTGACACTACTTGTAAATATTAAAATTGGTTGACCTATATTATATTTTTCATTTACTAATTTTACTATAGCGTCATCTTTCTCTTTTTCAGTTCTATAAATTTGATCATTCCAATCTTTTCTAATCATTTTTTTATTTGTAGGAATTGTAAGAACATTTAAATTATAAATTTCATAAAATTCTTGAGCTTCAGTTACAGCTGTTCCTGTGCAGCCGCAGAGCTTTTTGTATAATTTGAAATAGTTTTGATAAGTGATTGAAGCTAAAGTTTGACTCTCAGATTGTATATCCAAATTTTCTTTAGCTTCTAAACTTTGATGCAATCCATCTCCGAATCTTCTACCTGGCATTTGCCTTCCAGACTGTTCATCTATAATTACTATTTCTTTATCTTTTAGTATGTAATCTTTCCCATTAGAAAAAATGTAATTTGCCCTTAATGATTGATTCACTAAATGTACTAAAGACAAATTTTCAGGATCGTAAAAATTATTATTTTTTAAAATACCTGCTTCAGAAAAAATTTTTTCAACATTGTCTATACCTTTATTTGTTAAAACAATATTTCTATTTTTTTCATCAGCATCAAAGTCATCATTATCTAATTTTTTTATTAATTTATTTACGATTATATATTGATCAGTTTTATCTTCCGCGTGACCAGAGACAATCAAAGGAACTCTTGCTTCATCGATTAAACAGGAGTCAATTTCGTCTACGATAGCATAATTATGGCCTCTCTGAACCATGTCCTTTTTAGAAAATTTCATGTTGTCTCTAAGATAATCAAATCCCAATTCGCTATTAGTTGCATAGGTAATGTCACAAATATAATTTTTTCTTCTTTCCTCATCACTTTGATATGAATTAATGTATCCACATGTAAGACCTAAAAAATCATAAATTTTTCCCATATTTTCAGAATCCCTCTTTGCAAGATAATCATTAACTGTAACAACATGAACTCCATTACCATCAAGAGAGTTTAAATATGCGGAAAGAGCAATAGTAAGAGTTTTACCCTCTCCCGTTTTCATTTCTGCTATTTTATTTTGATTAAGAACTATTCCACCGACTAGTTGAACATCAAAATGCCTTTCATTGTAAATTCTTTTTGAAGCTTCTCTAACAAGGGAAAACGCTTCTGGAAGCAAATCATTTAATTTAAAACCATCAATTAACTTTTGCTTTAGTTCTGCCGTTTTGTTTGGAAATTCATCATCTTTAAGAATGGATATTTTATTCTCTAGTTCATTTATTTTATCAGCGATTTTAGCTAATTTATCCAATTCTTTCTGATTAGAAGATTTGAAAATTTTTGATATTAAATTTAACGGATTCAGCATAAGATTTAATTGTTATTTAAACAAATCTTATATAATCATATTATTTATTTTTTAAACATATATGCTTTTTAAAAAAGAAAATTATCAAATAAAGTCTAATTCTATTGGTTTTTACCAAGATCTAGAACATCTAGATGGTATAGGGTTGTCGTCTGTTTCTGCAAATTTATATACAAATAAAAAAAAACGAGATGAGCTAGTTTTGTTTTACTTTAGAAAAGGCGCTACTCATGCAACAGTTTATACTCAATCAAATATTAAATCTGAAAATATTAAATGGAATTTAAATAATTCAAAAGAAAAAATATATGCCCTTCTAGTTAATACGCGAAACGCTAATGCTTTTACTGGAGAAGAAGGATATAAGTCAATTAATAATATTGCTTCATTGTTATCAAACTTATTATCTAAAAAACAAATTGATGATGAAGAGGAGCCAAAAAAAATTAAAATAAATAATTTTTTATTTGCATCTACAGGAACTATTGGTGAGAACTTTCCTGAAAAAAAAATAAAAGATTCAATTCCAAATTTAATTAACAATATTAAGTATGTTCAAAATAAATATATTTGGATAAAAGCTGCCATGGGTATTATAACTACAGATACTAAACCAAAGTTATCTATGGAAGAATGTAAGATAGCGGGCACTCCCGTAAAAATTTATGGTCTAGCCAAAGGATCAGGAATGATCTATCCAGATATGGCAACTACTTTAGGTTTTGTTTTTACAGATGCCAAAATAAATGGAAATGTTTTAAAACAATTATTAAAAAAAAATATTGAAAATACATTTAATGCAATAAGTTGTGATGGAGATACAAGCACAAATGATATGGTTAGTATATTTTCCACCGGTTATGCAAATAATAAAGAGGTTAAGTCTTATAAAGATAAGATGCTAAATGAATTTGAAAAATCATTAAACATGGTTCTAAAAAATTTAGCTAAAAGTGTTGCTGCTGATGGAGAGGGAGCGTCAAAATTTGTAGTCATAAAAGTAGAAAAATGTAAAAATGAGAGCGATGCTAAAAAGATTTGTTTTTCAGTTGCAAACTCTCCATTAGTCAAAACAGCTATTGCTGGAGAAGATCCTAATTGGGGAAGAATAATTATGGCTTTGGGAAAGGCAAAAGTTAAAATTAATCTTAAGAAATTGAATATAAACATCGGTCCATATAAAATTATTGAAAATGGAAAAATTTCCTCAAATTATAAAGAAAATGAAGTTGCTGAATACATGAAGTCTTTAGAGATAGAAATTAATATTCAAATAGGAAATGGAAACAAAGAATTTGAGGCTTATACAATGGATCTTACAAAAAAATATATAGAAATTAACGCAGATTACAGAACTTAGAATATTGAAAACTTTAATTAAATTGTTAAATTAATCTTATGATAAAGTATAAGCTTAACTGTAGAAATTGTGGGAGTGTTTTTGATAGTTGGTTTGCCTCTTCCAAAGAATTTGAAAAACTAAAAAAAATGAAATTAATTAACTGTGATGATTGTAAATCTTTAGATATAGAAAAATCAATTATGTCCCCAAGAATTTCATCAAATTCAAATTCTAAGAAAGAAAAATCTCCATCAAAAATGTATGAAGTAAAATCAAAGATAAAAGAATTCCAAAGTTATATTAAAAAAAATTTCGAATATGTAGGAGAAAAATTTTCGTATGAAGCAAGATCAATTCACTATGGAGATAAAAAAACTAAAAAGGGAATTTATGGAAATGCATCATCTAAAGATATAAGTGAACTTAAAGAAGAAGGAATTGAAACAATGCAAATTCCCTGGATTAATGATAAAGAAAATTAAAATCTTTTAAATATACTGATATAATTAACATCTGTATTTTTACTTAAATCCCATTTATTAAATAGAATATTATAATTCAAACCATGGATATCTGACTGTTTTAAATTATTTTTTTCACAAATTGTCTTTAATTTTTTTGGTTCAACGAAATTGAACCAGTCATGAGTTCCCACTGGTAACCAACTCAACACATATTCCGCACCAATTATTGCAAATAAATAGGATTTAAGAGTTTTATTTATTGTTGCTATAAACATTATTCCATTTTTTTTTAATAAAGAAGAACTAGATTTAACGAAAAAATTTAAATCATTAACATGTTCAACAATCTCCATATTTAAAATAACATCATATTTTTTTTTTGATTTTAAATTTTCTGGAGAAGAACAAATGTAATTAATTTTTAAATTATTTTTTTTTGCATGCGCTTTAGCAATATTGATATTTCTTTCTGAAGCATCTATTCCTGTTAATTTTCCGCCAAGTCTATTAATGGGCTCTGTTAACAATCCTCCACCACAACCAATGTCCAATATTTCCAAATTTGAAAATGGTTTTTTTTTATTTTTAATATTGAATTCTTTAATTATATTATTTTTAATATATTCTATTCTAATCGGATTAAATTTATGCAATGGCTTAAATTTGCCATTTGGATCCCACCATTCCTCAGCCAAACTGTTAAATTTTTCTATTTCTTCTTTATTTATTGTGTTATTAGCCATAAATTTTTGGTTTTAAATTAATAATATTTTTTTAATAAAAGATAATATAGGAAATAACAATGAAAATTGTAGTGCTTAAATTTGGAGGAACTTCCGTAGGTTCTATTAAAAGAATTAAAAATATAACAAAAATTATTATTAGTTATTTAAAAAAAAGATATAAAGTCATTGTTGTATCTTCCGCAATTAGCGGCGAAACGAATAAGTTAGCTAAACTAACTAAACAGATTTCAAGCAACTTTATGTCATCGGAATATGACACAATAGTTGCAACTGGAGAACAGGTTTCTTGTTCTTTGATAGCAGGAAGACTTAATGATCAAGGTTATTTATCCAGGTCATGGCTTGGTTGGCAAGTACCAATTTTTACTGTTGGGAATCATTCTCATTCAAGAATTGTTAATGTTAATAAAAAAAATATTCTAAAGTTTTTAAGAAAAGGTGGCACTCCAATAGTTGCGGGTTTTCAGGGTATAAATTCTGAAAATCGCATAACAACAATTGGAAGAGGCGGATCAGATGCTAGCGCTATAATGATTGCTAAATTTTTTAAAGCAGAGAAATGTATAATATACACTGATGTTGATGGAGTTTATACAACTGATCCTAATGTTGTACCAAAAGCAAAAAAAATAAAAAAAATTTCATATGAGGAAATGCTAGAAATGGCATCCCTTGGAGCCAAAGTTATGCAGCCTCATTCAATACAAGATGCAAGACTAAATAGAATAGATATAGAAGTTCGTTCTTCATTCAAAAATATTTCTGGTTCTCTAATTACTAAAAGAAAAAGTATATCTTCAAAAAATATAATACGAGGAGTTTCTTTTACAAAGAATGATGCAAAAATTACACTACTTGGAGTAAAAGATAGGCCAGGCGTAGCAGCTGCTATATTTGAGCCTTTATATAAAAACTCTATAAATGTGGATATGGTTGTTCAAAATATTTCGTCAAATAAAAAAGAGACAGATCTAACATTTACTATCAAAATTGAAGATTTAAAAAAAACAGAAAAATTGATTAAAAGAAATAAAAAAATAAAATTTAAAAATATAGTTATAGATGAAAAAGTATCTAAAGTTTCAATAGTAGGTGTAGGAATGATCACCACTCCCGGAGTTACATTTAGGATGTTTAGTGCATTGGCAAGAAAAAAAATTAATATTATAGTTATTTCTACTTCAGAAATTAAGATATCAGTTCTAGTTGATAGAAAAAATTTAAAAAAAGCAGTTGATGTACTTCATAAAGAATTTAAATTAGATTATTAAAGACATAAATGAGTATTAGACCATTTAGGGATATTAAGCGAAAAAAAACTAAAGTTATTTTTGTCGGCAAAGTTAAAGTTGGCGGAGATAATCCAATTTCTGTTCAATCAATGACAAATACTAGAACAACAGATATTAAATCAACAATAAATCAAATAAACAAAATAGCTGAAGAGGGCGCTGATTTAGTAAGAGTTTCCTGTCCAGACGAAGCTTCATCTTTAGCGTTAAAAGAAATTACCAAACATATTAATATGCCAGTCATAGCAGATATTCATTTTCATTATAAAAGAGCTTTAGAGGCCGCAGATAACGGAGCATCTTGTTTAAGAATTAACCCTGGAAATATTGGAGATAAAAAAAAAATTAAAGAAGTTATAAATGCTGCAAAAAATAATAACTGCTCAATAAGAGTAGGAGTTAATGCAGGATCATTAGAAAAAGATATTTTAGAGAAATATAAAGAGCCATGCCCAGAAGCTTTAGTAGAGAGTGCTCTAAGAAATATAAAAATTCTTGAAGATCAAGATTTTTTTAATTTAAAAATTAGCGTGAAATCATCAGATGTATTTTTATCTTTGTGGGCATATCGCCAGTTATCAAATCAGACAGACTACCCTTTGCATCTTGGCATCACTGAAGCGGGCAGTTTTATTCCAGGAAGTATTAAATCTTCTATTGGCCTCGGAACCTTGCTATTGGAAGGGATAGGTGACACAATAAGAGTTTCATTATCAGATGATCCAGTAAAAGAAGTAAAAATAGGAAATGAAATTTTAAAGTCTTTAAATTTAAAAAAAAGAGGAGTTAAAATAATATCGTGTCCTTCATGTGCCAGACAAGGTTTTGACATTATTAAGACAGTTAAAATATTGGAGGAAAAACTTAATCATATAAAAACACCAATTACATTGTCGATTATAGGGTGCGTTGTTAATGGGCCTGGTGAGGCTGCGTTTACTGACATTGGGCTTGCCGGAGGAGGAAATAATAATCACATGCTTTATATAAATGGAAATCAGACAAAAAAAATATCTACAAAAGAAATGGTTGATAGAATAATCCATTTAATTGAAAAAAAAGATTTAGAAAAAAAAGATCAATCCCAAAAAAAATAAAAATCTAGATGTCCTTACCATTAAAAAAAGTTTTAGAGATAATAAATAAACATAAAGAATTGGAAAAGGATTTATCTAGCACAGATCTAGTTAGTAAATCTTTTGCAAAAAAATCAAAAGAATATTCAAGTTTAAATGAGATTATCGAATACGCATTGGAATATTCAAATTTTGAAAATGATAAAAAGGAACTAGAAAAAATTATTTCGGATAATAATAACGAAGATGAGATTAAAGAATTAGCCAAATCAGAATTAGAGGTTTTATCTAACAAACATCAAAAAAATGAGACTAAATTAAAAATATTTTTATTACCGAAAGATGAAGCTGATACAAAAAATGCAATTTTAGAAATAAGAGCAGGCACTGGTGGCCTTGAAGCAAGTTTGTTTGCATCTGATTTATTTAAAATGTATGAAAAAGTTTGTCATAAAAAAAGTTGGATTTTAGAAATTATTAGTCTGTCAAAAAGTGATGCAGGTGGCTTGAAAGAAGTTATAGCATCGATAAAAGGAAAAAATATATATTCATCTTTAAAATATGAAAGTGGCGTGCATCGAGTTCAAAGAGTTCCCGATACAGAAACTCAAGGAAGAGTTCATACTTCTGCGGCCACAGTAGCAGTTCTCCCTGAAGCTGAAGAAGTTGATGTCAAAATTGAGGACAAAGATTTGAGAATTGATGTATTTAGAAGTAGTGGTCCCGGAGGTCAAAGTGTGAATACAACTGATAGCGCGGTTAGAGTAACTCATATCCCATCAGGAATAGTAGTAAGTCAACAAGATGAAAAATCTCAAATTAGAAATCGAGAGAAAGCTATAAAAATACTACGCTCAAGACTTTATGAATATGAAAGAAAAAAAATGGACGATCAAAGATCTCAAGATAGAAAAAGTAAAATTGGTTCTGGTGATAGGTCCGAAAGAATAAGAACCTATAATTTTCCACAGGGGAGAGTTACTGATCATCGAATTAATCTCACACTTCATAAACTTGAGGAGTTTATGCAAGGTGAAATTTTTGATGAAGTTATAGAAAATTTAAATCTTCATGCACAAGAACAACAATTAGAAAATTTAGATTAATGAATTACCGAAATATAATAAACAAAGGAGTATCTATTTTAAGAAACAACGCTATATCAACCGCTAATTTAGACGCTGAGATATTGCTTTCAAAGTCACTTAATAAAACTAGGGAAGAAATAATATTAAATTTAGAGGAAAAATTAAATATTCATCAAATAAATCATTATTATAAGTTAATTAATAGAAGAAAAAAAAAGGAACCAATCTCCCTTATAACTAAAAAAAAATATTTTTGGAAATCTGAATTCGTTGTAAATAAAAATGTTTTAACACCAAGATTTGAAACAGAATTTTTAGTAGAAGAAGTTTTGAAAATTTATAAACAATCAAAAAAAATACATGTTCTAGATATAGGTCTAGGATCAGGATGTATTCTAATTTCTTTGTTAAAAGAACGAAAAATATGGCAAGGAACAGGCCTAGACATATCTTCTTCAGCAATTGAAACTGCAAAAACTAATGCAAAAATACAACAAGTTCATAATAGAATTAGATTTATTAAATCTGATATTGACAAACTTTATTTAGGAAAATATGATTTAATTGTTTCAAATCCACCTTATATAAATAAAATTGGATATAACAAGCTCGACATAGGGGTAAAAAGTTATGAGCCTAAAAAAGCTCTTTACGGTGGTATAGACGGATTTAGAGTTATAGAGAAAGTAATTAAAAAAAGTAGAATTATTTTGAAAAATAGCGGATTTTTAGCAATAGAAATTGGATTTGGCCAACATTACAAAGTCTCTGAACTTTTAAGAAAAAATGGTTTTGTTGTTGTTAAAAAAGTTAAAGATTATCAAAATATCAATAGATGTCTATTTGCAAAAAAAATTAGATAATGAGAAATTTTAAAAATAATAGAAGAAGATTTAGAAGTAATTCTTTTGAAAGGAATTTTAGGATAAATTCTAATGATCAAAACCTAAGCTCAAGTTTTGGAAATGTGTCTGATTTTAAAATAAAAAAATACTCTAAAAATAATTTTAATTCGCCAAAATTAATTCAAAAATATTCAAATCTTGCAAGAGAAGCTCTATCAAGTGGAGATAAAATATTATACGAAAATTATTTACAACATGCAGAGCATTTTATTAGAAACTCAAGTAATTTTTCCAATGGTAATGCTGCAAAAAATGGTCACTCTCAAGGAGCAGACGAAACTAATGTTAGTAAAATAAATAAAGAGGATTTCAAACAAGAAGACAAATTGGAAGAAAAAAAAAGTTAATTCTGTGAATTTATTAATTCTGATTTAAGAACATCTATTTTAATTTTAGCTAACTCAAATTCCTCTCTAACTTTGCCTTTCAATTTTTTTCCGGAAGGTAGTTTTAGTTTTTGTGAATTAATTTTTTTTCCATTTTTTATTACCTCATAATGTAGGTGTGGTCCAGTTGACATTCCTGTTGATCCAACGTAACCAACTATTTGACCTTGATTTACTCTCAGTCCTTTTTTGATTCCTCTAGCAAATTTTGACATGTGAGCATATACAGTACTGTATGTACTATTATGTCTAATTTTAACACAATTTCCACCACCTCCGCACCATCCGGCCTTTAATATAACGCCAGTACCAGATGCCATAATTGGTGTCCCTGCTGGAGCAGCAAAATCTGTTCCAGTGTGCAATTTATTGTAACCAAGAATTGGATGTTTTCTATTTCCAAATCCAGAAGATAGCCTTGCTCCATTAATTGGAGTTTTCATCAAAGTTTTTTTTATACTTTGTCCATTGGCTTCAAAATGATCATTAATTTTATCTTTTTCAGAATTAAAATGGTAAAGTTCTAAAGACCTACCTTGTAAAATTAAATTTGCATAAAGAATATTTCCAAATTCTACTGTTTTATTTTCTTCATTTTTAAATTCCTCATATACTATTTGAAAGCTATCATTTTTTCGTATGTCTCTTTGAAAATCAACTTGAAAACCATATATTTGTGCAAATTGAACTATAATATTTGGATCTATTTTTTTTTCTACTGCTGCGCCATATAAACTACTTTTTATAAAATTTTCTTTGTAAATTTTAGTCATTGTTAATTTTTTGCTTAATTCGTAATAATCGTAAGAGTTTTCCTTGTTTGAGGATATTATTAAATCTCTTTTCTTATTAATAGGTAAAGTTATTTTTATAATCTTTTTTGTATTTAAATTATCTATTTCAAAAATAATTTTTTGATTTTCATATAGTTTATATTTTATTTTATTTATTATAAAAAAATCCAATATTTTTTTTTTTTCTTTTTTATCTAATAATATATTATTAATTATTTTATCTAATGTTTCACCTTGACTAACTGTATGTTTAACCTTTTCAAATCTAGATTCTAATGATTTTGAAATCGATAGTAATGTTTTTTGTAAATATATATTTTGTAATATATTATCTAAACTACTTATTTGTTCAGATTTTAGCTTTGCATGTAAATTTATTATTATTACAGTTGATGTTATTAAAAATATTAAAATAATAAACGAACGAAACTCTTTAAATTTTTGATTAAGATAGCTTTTTTGAAAAATATTTATCATTAAAAAAACGTTGTATATAAAGGGTTTTTTAGCATATTTTATTATATCTAATAGCTTGATTTATATATTTTTTAGCATATAAGCGACCCACTTAACTTAAAAAAAGTTATATTTATCGGGCTTTTTAGCACGATTAGCTATTTTATTTTGTAAAAATTTAAGAAGAGAAGTGTGGACGGTTAAGGTTACCAAAATTTGTCGTACACACTTCAATCACATATAAATTTATTCTTAGATTTATATGGAAGCTAGTGTGCGCCGTTTTTAAACTTAAGAGTTTGATCATGGCTCAGAACGTACGCTGGCGGCACGCCTAATACATGCAAGTCGAACGGGGTAGCAATACCTAGTGGCAGACGGGTGAGTAACATGTGGGTACCTTCCCTTTGGTGAGGAATAACACGAGGAAACTTGTGCTAATACCTCATAAGTCTTTACGGAGAAAGCTTTATGCGCCAATGGATGGGCTCGCACTTGATTAGTTAGTTGGTAGGGTAATGGCCTACCAAGACTTTGATCAATAGCTGATTTGAGAGGATGATCAGCCACATTGGGACTGAGACACGGCCCAAACTCCTACGGGAGGCAGCAGTAGGGAATCTTGCACAATGGAGGAAACTCTGATGCAGCGATGCCGCGT
>Ga0187827_10001031_pt1 | contig 42001 bp, 37 predicted proteins | sample ETNtaG_39_FD_167969 | JGI IMG/M metagenome (GOLD analysis project Ga0187827, IMG submission 167969) | Marine microbial and viral communities from oxygen minimum zone, Eastern Pacific Ocean - ETNP2014_SV_150_PacBio MetaG (Illumina Assembly) | ecosystem: Environmental > Aquatic > Marine > Hypoxic...
TAAATGTAAAATCTAATCTGTCAGTTTTACGATAGCGTAGTTTTTTCGCCCTCTGCGTATGACCATTAGTCGACCATCAACAAGATCCTTCATTAGAACCGCTCGACCTGCATCTTTGATTTGCTCCCCATTGAGTGACATGCCGCCTTGCTCGACCGTACGTCGCACGTCTCCGTTAGATTTGCCAGATCCAGCTGCGATAGCTAGCTCAGAGAACTTCATTCCATTACCAGTTAGTTGATCTCGATTGATTTCCGTTACAGGCGATCCGCTAAGTACATCTTCCATCTCGTCCGACGATAGAGCGGAAATATTATCGCCAAAGAATGCCTGGGTAACCTTTAGTGCTTGAGCGAGTCCGTTTTCTCCATGGACAGTTCGTGTGACTTCTTCAGCCAGAGTTCGTTGAGCTTCGCGTTTTTCGGGTTCAACACTGACAGCTTCTACTAAGTTTCCTATGTGTACTTGATTTAATAGGGTAAACAATTTTGTATATGGCACGACATCTGCATCAGCCACGTTTAAAAAAAACTGATATAGCTTGTAAGGCGACGTTTGATTGGGGTCCAATGTCGGAGCGCCGTCAATCGACTTGCCAAATTTTTCACCCGTTGAGCTGACGACCAGTGGATAAACGATACCGTGCGCTAGCGGTCTACCGTTTGAGTCAGCTCCATGAATTTTGCGAATTAGTTCAACGCCTCCGAGAATATTGCCCCATTGATCGCTGCCACCAGCTTGGAAACCAACCTTTTCTTGTTCAAATAGTCTCAGGAAATCATAGGCTTGTAGTAACTGATAGCTGAACTCAGTAAATGAAATCCCACTATCGCGATCAAATCGACCCTTAACCGATTCTCGTCCCATCATGGAATTTACCGTGAAGTGTTTACCGATATCGCGGAGAAATTCCAACAGATTGGTAGCTCGTAGCCAGCTTGCGTTGTTAACAATACGAGCGGGATTGGATTTAACATCGAAATCTAGAAACGGTTCGAGTTGAAGGCGAATGGCATCCACATTTTCGTCAATCTGTGCTACTGACATTAGGGTGCGTTCTTCTACCCGGCCAGAGGGATCTCCGATCATTCCAGTTCCACCACCCACTAGAGCTATTGGGGTATGACCGTGGCGTTGAAGGTGTACTAAACCCATGATCGGGACTAGGTTTCCAATGTGAAGGCTACTAGCTGTTGGATCGAAGCCGTTGTAGCACAAAACTTTTTTGGTTGCCAGAGCGTGCAGGGCTCCTGGAGTTGCGTCAAATAACGCCCCGCGCCATTCGAGTTCTTCTGCTACGTTTGCAAATTCTGTATATGTGGTCATAAGTATGTCCCGTTATTGGAATTTGAGTTGCGTCGCTTATTTCGCCAGAATATTCCTGACTTCATCAACGTCTTTATTCATTTGCCTGGTTAGTTTTTCGGTGGATTCAAAAGCGATTTCACTTCTAGTGCGCGATATGAACTCAATTTGTATTTGCTGACCGTACAGATCCCCATCAAAGTCTAGAAGGAAAGCCTCAATTGTACGAATCCCACTGGTTTCAAAGGTTGGTCGTACACCTATGCTTGTAGCTGCTTTATGTGACTTCCCGTCAATTTCAACTAACGTTGCGTAAATTCCATTCCCGGGTACAGTGATCGTCGAATCTGGTCGAATGTTGGCAGTTGGGAAACCTAATTCTCGGCCCCGCCTATCTCCTTCTACAACTACCCCTGAGATAGAGTAATTCCTTCCGAGCATTGTGGCAGCGAACTCGCAATGACCCTTGATGATTGCATTTCGTATGGCCGAACTAGAGACTGCGCAGCCGTTTGCGATTTTAGTAGGGGCTTCTATGAAATCTACATTAGATAATTTTTTCGATAACGAGAGTTTCTCGATTCCTAATCGGTCAAATCCGATTTTTGCATTTGGTCCAACTATTAATGCTTTTAATTCAATTAGATGTTGAAGTTTGGATACAAATTCTTCGGCGGATAACTTCTGAATGGCAGTTCCAAAATCTAGTTCTATGACCTGATCAATTCCGATTTCTATCAGAATGTTTCTTCGAGTTGTTAAATTACTTATATACGAAACATTAAAATCAGGTTTTATGAAAGCCCTCGGCTGTTCTTTGAATACGAGGGCTACTGATATCGCTCCGCGTGCCTTTGCTTCACACTGCAATTGTTTGAGCAATGCTCTATGCCCTAAATGAACCCCATCAAACGTGCCTACGGTAGCCACCGTCGGGCCTTTGTGGATTTCTATGGATGCGAACAGTTCTGAAATCGACATAATCTACGATAGATCAGCCTAGTCACTGAGATTCGTTTTGTTAGCTAAGAATCGCGTGTGCTTCGCGTAGCAGTGTTTTGGTCGTTTCCCAATTAATGCATGCATCAGTTATTGATACACCGTACTTTAAATCCGCAGGATTGCCTAAGGATTGATTGCCCTCATTTAGGTGACTTTCAAGCATTAGGCCAATAACGCCTCTGTTACCGGCGGTACGTTGTCGAATCACTTCTCTAAATACAATTGGCTGACGGTTATGATCTTTATTACTATTCGCGTGTGAGCAGTCAATTACGACGTTGCGCCGGAGATTTGCGACCTCAAGTAGGGACGTCGCTGAATTAACTGATGCTTCATCGTAATTTGGTCCTGTCGATCCTCCTCGTAAAATTAGTTGCTGCGCTTTGTTGCCTGTTGTGTTTACAACTGAAGCTCGACCATCGAGGTCGATTCCGAGGAAAGCGTGCGGTGAACGTGCCGCTACCATGGCGTCCACTGCGATCTGGCAGCTGCCGCCAGTACCGTTCTTAAAGCCGATCGGCATTGACAATCCACTTGCCATCTGCCGATGGGTCTGACTTTCGGTTGTTCGCGCACCGATCGCTCCCCATGAGATCAAATCGGCCATGTATTGTGGCGTGAAGGGATCTAAAAATTCAGTTCCTGACGGGAGACCTACTGCACCGACTTGTAATAAAAAATCCCTAGCGCGTTTGAGACCGGTCTGTATATCGAATGTCCCGTCTAGGTTAGGGTCGTTTATAAGTCCTTTCCAACCTACTGTTGTTCGTGGCTTTTCGAAGTAGACCCGCATGACAACCAGAATGGTGTCTTTGACTTCTTGGGCGATTGGGTAAAGCTTCTCTGCGTATTCAATTCCTGCTTTTTCGTCGTGTATAGAACAAGGTCCAACGAGCATCATCATACGCGAGTCAGTTCTGTTTTCGATGTTTTCTATAGCCGTACGAGTTTCGGTAACGACCTTCGCAATTTGAGGAGTAATTGGCTGTGACTCGATGAATGAGCGCGGAGGGCCGAGCGGTTTGAGATCCGTGATTCGTATATCTGATGTGGTCATAATTTAGGTTTGTTTTGTATAAATATTAGATGCATCGAAGATTGACGGGCTGTTTGACTCGGGCTAATGGTCACAATTTCAGAGTATTTATCTAATCGTTTTCTAAACGGGGATCGGGTAGAAATAGTGTGAAATCATCTAGCTAAGATATGAATGTCCACATGTAAACAGCCCGTTTGTATAACCAAAACACGAATCTGTAAACCAATGCGAACGTACTTGGGCTAGGCTTGATAAGCGCGTATGGCGGGAGTTATTTAAGTAAATTACTTGCAAGCTCGTTTTCTCACAACTTAAGCGTTTGAATTTGAAAGATCGGGACGGAGTTTAGCAGCATCGTGAAGGTACAGGTGCATTATCTCATTCTGTGCTTTATTAGTGTTCCACAGAATAAGTATACGTATGCAACGCGTCAACGCTCCGGGACGTGCTATTTCATGGTTACACATTAGTGGGACATCGTTCCAGCCTAAACGCTCTCGAGCTGCAACCGCTGGGAATTCGGCGATTAAATCAGGGCTGGTGCTGAATTGCACAGACGCGACGTCATCTTGCTCGATGCTGTTAACTTGTATGAGCTTGAATAATAACTCCTCAGTCGCATTCAGCACGTCTCTCGCTGATGTCCCTTCGGCTGTCGTTGCGCCTTTTACACCTCGAACCTTTGTTGCCAATCTTTTCCTCAAAACGTGTTCGCATGGCTTGTTGGTAACCGCTAGGCAGGCTACCAGTACCGATATCTTAGTTTGCCACGACTTTTCTTGTTGTGCCGGGAATTAGTGATCGTATAAATGTTCCAGCACGTTTTGGAGCATCGACTACATCTCCGCAAGCGATCCTATTAATTAGTTCACTTCCCACCACAGCCCCGTCAGCATATTCAGCTACATTGGCTACGTGATCCGCAGTTGAGATACCGAACCCGATACCGATTGGTAAGTCGGTGAAACGACGTACATTGTCAGCGAGTATCTTTACGCGTTCTGACATAGATGCTCTTGCCCCGGTAACCCCTATAACTGATATGCAGTAGATGAAACCGCGTGCTCTTTTACAAGCATGCTCAATAGCGCGTTCAGTAGATGTTAGCGCTAGCAAAGGAATTAGTGCTAAGCCTGCCCGATCCACCGCATCTAGCAGTGGATCTGCTTCTGCTGCGGGGAGATCCGCAGCTATGATTCCATCGACACCCGCATCATGTGCATTTGAACAAAATTCATCAAGACCCATAGACAGAATATTGTTGTAATAGCCCATGATCACGATAGGGGTATCAATCCCAGCTTTTCGAATTTCTTTCACTGTATCCATACATGTTGTTGGTGTTACACCGTTTTCAAGTGCCTTGTGACCGGACGCTTGGATAGTGGGTCCGTCTCCTAATGGATCACTGAACGGCATACCCAGCTCAATAACGTCAGCTCCCGCTTCTGTAATACATCGGACAATGTCTTTGGTTATACCTGGTGTAGGAAAATCGATTGTCACGTACGGTACCAATGCAATACGACCTTCGTTATTAGCTTTATTGATTGCTTGACGGATTCTGTCTGTTGCCATATTTTTGGTTCCTTTATTCAGCAATCAAATTTCAGTTGCATATTTTGCCAACATAATTGCTAGCGAATTGTGCAAGCCATGGGCAAAAATCGCAGGCCATAATGCGCCAGTCTTAAGGTACACCCACCCAAGCGCCAGTCCTAATATGAAAGTAGGGACAATTGCACCCGGGTCAAAGTGGAAAATTCCAAACAACAAGGATGAGAATAAAAGGGATTGTGTTACACCGAATCTTTTCATCAGTCCTGGAAGAACAAAGCCCCGAAAAAATATTTCTTCAGCAATTGGGCCCACAATTCCTACCAATATCAGTGTTGCAATAAGGTTGCCACCTGCTTTATCCATCACTTGTTGTGCTGTGTCTGGAGGTAACAGGAAGTCAAGTTTCAGCCAATTTAATGCAGCTATCCAAAACATTAAAATAATCAGAGCCATTAACCACATACCAACAGCAAAAGCGTATGGTTTCAATCCGTAGATTTTTACGAAGCCAAGAGTGTTGACAGGTTGCTGGTAGAGAACAGCGGAGAAACTTAGCGCGGTAACGGCGAAGGTTCCTGACAGGACGGTTGCCGTAATTATTGCCACAGGTACACCCATGACTTCAGCCGTCCCGTTTCCTACATCTACGGCGACTAAATAGCTGATCCATATGATCGCGATCCCAGATAAAAGTGCCAGAGTTATTGGCCATAATGGGGATCGCGTGAGTTGGAGGAGAATAACTGCTCCAGCACCTGATAAAAAACCTATGTAATAACCTGTTGGCGAAGTTACCGATGTGTCGAACCCTGTATCGGTCCCTAAAACACCACCTAAGCTGAGGATCGCAATTGAGACCAACACAGTGATTGTTGATGCAACAATCACTGTGAATGGCCCCCACTTCACTTGTGGAACAAAAAATCCATCTCGCGGCTTATCTGGTGCCATCAATGGTAGGAATGCATTTCTTTATTCAGATGCTCACTGTAACCACGTTACGTTTCCGTAGAGTGTTGGGTCTAGGGGTCTGGACGAAAATAGGTCATATTCTGTCTTTGAGTTACCAACAGTGATGAATTCTCCATGTCCTGGTAACACTACTGTTGATTCTTCTAGTGTAAATATGTGGGTTTTAATAGATTCGATCATTTGGATTAATTGTGCATGCGATGCTGATTTTCCTGGTCCACCAGGGAATAAAGTATCGCCACTGAATATATGGGCGTGTTCCTTGTTGTTCTTAATCGGCTGGACGATAAAGCAAGTTGACCCTTGGGTGTGTCCTGGTGTAGCGACAGTTTGAATAACGATATTCCCAATCTTTATGTGATGGTCTTTAGCGAAATTTATTGATGTTTGGGCTGATTCTGGTAATGATTCTCTATCTGCAATTCCTATACCTATTGGTACTTCGAAATGTGCAGTGACGTTCACGAGTCCCTCAACATGATCGCGATGACCATGGGTTATCAATACTGCGGTCACCTTGCTATTTTTGGCCGCACTTATCAGTGCTGTTGGTTCTGCCGGCGCATCAATGATTACAGATTTATTAGTTTGCTTACATGTGATCAAGTAGGCATTGTTTGCGAATCCAGAGATGAACCTCTGAATTGCCCAATGTTTACCACTGAATATTGTATTCATTGTTTTCTTTGATGGAATTAAGATTTATGTTGAGCATTTAAGAAGAAACGGCGCATCGAGCGCCGTTTCTTCTTAAATGCCTTTGATTACCATTAGCTTTAAGTGATTTGGGGTTCTGGATCTGCGCTATCTGATACTTCGTTATCTATTTCATTTGTTGGCATCGGAGGGTCATCGGAAGAACTTGGTGTATCGGTGACCATTGGGCTCACTAGCAACGGGTCTTTGCCATCAATAATTGCTACGAACTGATCGAAATCTATTGTTTCGTGCTCCAGTAAGAAACCGGCAATTGCTTCGAGTTCTTTATCGTGAGTTTTTAGCAGTTTGTTAGCCATTTCTTCACCCTGCAACAATAGGCGATTGATTTCATCGTCAATGATACTTTCAGTTTTAAGAGAATAGTCCCGTTCCTCTGACATCTCTCGCCCAAGGAACACTGCACCTCCTTGTCGCTTACCAAAAGAACGATTAGACAGCTTTTCGCTCATACCTAAGCGCATTACCATTTCACGTGCAATGCCAGTAGCTTGCTCAAAGTCATTCGAAGCACCGGTTGTGACGTCTCCAACTTTCATGACTTCGGCGGCCCTTCCTCCCATAGCTGCAGCGATCTGAGCTTCAAGTTGCTCTTGAGATGCATAAGATTTATCTTCTTGCTGCCACCTAGTAAAACCACCAGCCTGACCCCTTGCGATTATCGATATCTTCCCGATAGGTGATCCACCTGGCATCAGATGGGCTACAAGAGCGTGTCCAGATTCATGGTATGCCGTTATCTTTCGATCTTTCTCACTGATGACCTTGCTCTTACGTGCTGGACCCATGGATACACGATCAATTGATTCAGTGAGATTTTCATAATTAATCGACTCTTGATTATTCCTTGCGGCCATTAGTGCAGCTTCATTTATTAGGTTTGCGAGATCGGCGCCCGAGAAACCCGGAGTCTGCTTAGCAATATCAGCGAGGTCGATGTTTTTTTCGATTGGCTTACCTTTGGCGTGCACATCTAAAATGGCGGTACGCCCGCGGATGTCCGGACTATCTAGGATTACGCGTCGATCAAATCGACCTGGCCGAAGTAGTGCAGGATCAAGTATGTCAGGACGGTTAGTAGCTGCAATGACAATTACGTTTGTTGCAGAATCGAAACCGTCCATTTCAACTAGTATTTGGTTTAGAGTCTGTTCGCGTTCATCGTGTCCCCCGCCAAGACCAGCACCACGATGTCTTCCAACGGCATCTATTTCATCAACGAAGATGATGCATGGAGCGTGGCGTTTCGCCTGTTCAAAGAGGTCGCGCACTCGAGATGCGCCTACACCTACGAACATTTCAACGAATTCAGAACCCGAAATAGAGAAGAAGGGAACGCCAGCCTCGCCTGCAACGGCTCTAGCCAGTAATGTTTTACCGGTACCTGGAGGCCCTACTAACAAAACGCCTGATGGAATTTTTGCACCCAGTGCCTGAAAACGTTCAGGATATTTGAGAAACTCAACAACTTCTTCTAATTCTTCTTTGGCTTCGGGTACCCCTGCCACGTCGAAAAATGTGACGGTTGCTTTCGTACCCACAAACATACGAGCCTTACTACGGCCGAAACCCATTTGCTGGTTACTATTACCCTGAGCTTGGCGCATCATGAACAATAGAATTCCGCCGAACAGTATTAGCGGCAGGAATCCGATCAAAATACCGAATAGGTTGGAAAAACCACTAGAACCTTTCACTCTGACTGAATATTTTGAGTTGTCCACGCCTGCGCTGCTAAGGAGATCAGCAACACTTGAGCCCTCTTCCTTGCGCGATGTGAATACGTTAACGCCATCAGTGATGGTCAGTGAATCACCCTGAACTTCGATTTCCAGCTTGGAGGAACCACTTTTATTTTTTGCTAATTCGACGACTTCGTTGATACCGATTTCTTGGGAGTCATCTAGTTGGTTCGAGAACATGAAGAAAATGGTGATCGCTGCAACGATGATCACCAAATACAACAAACTGTTTCGTACCCAGCGGTTGTTCATTTACCTTGTCTATCTAATTACTACTAATAAATGGGGGTCGATAACTTTCACTTTGTTAGTTTCATATGGCTTATCAAAGTGAGAAAATACTGAGGTAATTTAGTTCATTAACCTCAACTAATTCTAACATAAAGCTGGGTTTTTGATGTGCGAACCAAGTAGGTACGATCAGGCGATATCGTGTAGAGAATCGTATTGCCTTCTAATTGAGTATCCATGGCTTGATTGATATATTGGAAGGCCTACCAGCGCGACACAGGTACTAACTGAACTCAAATCTTTCGAGTGCAGTTCGGTGGAATGACCACTCCGCGTGTCTTAGGAGAGTGAACATAGCAAAAGAATTTAGGGTGAATCGCCGAATTCGGGCTGATGAAGTTCGTGTTATCCGTGGCGAGGATTCGACTGAGTCGGTTGTGATGTCGATACGGGATGCTATTGATATGGCAGAAGGAGAAGGTCTAGATCTTGTAGAGGTTGGACCTAACCAAAGTCCGCCAGTTTGTCGTATCCTCGATTATGGCCGTTTCAAATACATACAAGGCAAGAAACAACGAGAGGCTCGTAAAGTTTCTCGCAGCGCCAGTAAGCAAAAGGAAGTGCGACTCAGTCCTGTGATGTCGGATAACGACATCGAAACAAAAATTAAAATGACAAAGAATCTTCTTTCTGAAGGTGCAAAAGTCAGGGTTTTCGTTCGATTCAGAGGGAGGCAGCGTGCGCATCCTGAAATCGCTATGAAGGTTTTGAGGAAAGTTGCCGAAGGGGTTGCTACGGTTGCCAAACTTGAGAAACCACCAGGGATGGAAGGTCGAGTTCTCAGCATATTGCTCGCTCCATCATCTCAGCAAAACCAGCAAAGAGAGCGAAAACGACAGGAAAATGCAGAGTTGGTTTCTACGACAGTAAGCAGTGTCACTGATGATCAGGGCACAATGAAAGCGGAATAACCTGCGAATAAAGTAACAATTCGTAGTCTTGAAGTTCAGAACGGGAATTACCTTATAATGCCGAAGATGAAAACCCATAAAGGTGCGAAGAAGAGGTTCCACGTCAGTGGGACCGGCAGGGTTTTACGAACAAAGGGTCCTAAGAGCCACTTTCGCCGCCGCAAGGCTGCGAGAGTTAAACGCCTTTTTGGTGGAAAGGTTGCTCTTGATTCAAAGAAGTTTTCTAAGACTATTAAGCAGGCTATTAGTGCACTGCATTAATAGTAATCGTTCAGATATTTGTATTCATTACGAACTTGAGTCACGGTTCTTAGTTCGTCTCACTGAGGAGAGGTAAGTTGGCTAGGGTAAAGGGTGGAACTACTACACGAAGGCGGCATAAAGCTGTATTAAAGGCCACACGGGGGCATAGAGCTTCACGCAATCGAAGATATCGTGTCGCTCGTGAATCTTTAACGCACGCACAAGCATATTCGACAGCGCATCGTCGACTGAAAAAACGTACTAATCGATCACTGCAGATAATTAGGATTAATGCTGCAGCCCGAGCGAATGGAATCAACTACGCGAGTTTGATTCATGGGATGGCGCTTGCGGGAATCGAGTTAGACCGTAAGTCTCTTGCTGAATTGGCAATTCGAGAGCCTGAAGGATTTACGGAGATCGTTAAAGCCGCCCAATCTGCCCTGTAGATTAACCTCTTCTGGATCTTTTCCATAGCCAAGGTAGCTTGATGTATACGGTGCTGAATTTATTTAGCGACAGATACCTAGGTATTCAAATGGGTATTGAAGAAATTTGTCACGTTTCGAACGTACGTTTCAGGCTGGGTTCTAAACGCTTCCATATGTCCTGCACCGGGGACAATCCAGACTGTTTCTTTGCCGTTATCAATCTCCTCGAAGCTGGCTCCGACTGCTCTTCCAAGTCGTCGGGCGTGGTCTGCAGAAATTAAAACGTCCTCCTCCCCATGAATGATTAGAACAGGTGTATCAGATCGTGCTATAGATCGTGCAGGGGAGATATCTGATATATCAATTCCGTACATGGTTTTTGCCATGAATTTCATCCCTGGAAAACACAAGGTAAGGGGGCGCTTAAATCCCTTCATTGAGTTTTTGAGCATTAATGAATAATCAGCGAAAGCGCTGTCAGATACCACAGCCTTAAAATTATCTGGATTTGAACCTGCCATCAGAGCGACGGCCCCACCTAGTGAAAATCCTAAAACCCCGATTCGGTTTCGATCCGATCCTTGGCTCACAAGGTAATCGGATGCCCCTTGAAGGTCAAGCCTCTCATAGTATCCTGCAGATGCTTTGGCTGATGGAGAATCTCCTCTGGCACGCATGTCGAACATTAACACCCCGAATTTGTGTTTTACCAGGGCACGAGCAATATCAAGCATGCCGGTTTTTCGATCACTACGGCTCGCGTTGTTTCCTTGCAGCATCACGATCCAAGGGCTTTTTTTTATTTTTGTGTCTTGAGAATTCGAATCAATTTCAGGTGGGATGATCCAGCCCGAAAGTTTCGATTCACTACCACGACTGGTGAACGTTACATTTTTATAGAAAAGACCCACTGCATCCGGGGTGTTCTCTGGCCTAAACCGAGGCGTGCGAGTCAGTCCAGATGCCATGGTTGAAGAAACGCCGACATAACTACCGGCAATTACTGCAAGAAGAGTGAGAGTTGTTTTTAGCAGTCCCATGCTTAGATTCTAACTTGGAAGCACCACATAGGTGGAGAATCTTATTCCCACACGGAATCGATCATTACCAATAAGAAAAACAATGCTAAATATAACAATGAGTATTTGTAGAGTTTTGTAGCCGCTAGACGATCTGAGCTTTTAAACAATCGGTATGCATACCAAAACAGAATTAAATTCAATGATGCTGATCCAATCGTGTATATCCAACCTAAAGTTTGTGAAACAAACCCGAACAGAATGGTTAACACAGAAAGTACAGCCGTATATAGAAGTATCTGCTTGGTCGTGTGTTTGATACCCATGACCACCGGCATCATTGGGATATTTGCTCGAGCGTAGTCATCTTTGATCATGATCGCCAGTGCCCAGAAATGTGGAGGAGTCCAGAAAAATATGATTACAAACAGATACCAAGCTGAAAGATCAACCGTGCCTGCTGATGCGGCGTAACCCACAAGTGGAGGAACTGCTCCAGCTGCTCCTCCGATTACAATGTTTTGGGTTGTTGTGCGTTTGAGTATGACCGTATACAAACCGAAGTAGAGTAGTGTTCCAGCGATGGCTAAACCAGCTGCCAACATGTTGGCCATTAGTGTGAGTATTACGAATGATCCTACGTTGAGTGCGATCCCGAAAAGTACCGCTGTCTTAAACGCTATTCTGCCTTCAGCGACAGGACGGTTTTTTGTCCGCCCCATTTTTTTATCAAGCTCGCTTTCGTAAGCCATATTCAAAGAAGCCGCTCCACCAGATGCTAGTGCTCCACCAATTATCACGGCTATTATTATTTTCAAGCTGGGCGTTGATTGAGCGCCGAGAAATGCTCCCGCCACCGCTGAAACAAGAAGTAGTGACATGACTCGGGGCTTTGTCAGGGCTAAAAAATCCCCTAACAATGGGAGTAAGTTTTTCCGATTGGCTGCTTCGTTAGTTGTCATTGTTGAATCTTAACCGGTGGTTACGGATTGGGCAGACTCTGTTTGCATCAAATGTTGATCGTGTATAAAAACTGGACGCAGTATTAATGCTACAAGTAAAACCATATCGATCCACACCACGGTAGCTAGGCTGAGGTGACCTGCGCGAGCCCAAACAGAAAATGTGGTCCACGGGTTAGCAGCTCCCATTAACATTTGGGCGAAAATGAGAATAGCTGATCCCAAAGCTGCTGCACGCAGGGTTTTACTGGTATTTGGAAGGCGCCACACGCGGTGTCCTGCAATAAGTACTGCTATTACAGATGCTAATGACAACAACCTGTGTGACATGTGAATCCATGCAAGGCTTGATTTGGGAATGATGTCAGGTCCACATAGTGGCCAAGAGGTACACACAGCTCCTGCCTCTTTCCAGACAGCGTAAGAACCAGAAAGTAAAGCGATCAGAGACAATATTGCTGCAGCCGCGGAGATATTTAGTGCACTCCTGTGTTCATTACTGACTCTTCCCCAGATCCAACGTGAACTTTTGCCAATAGATCCATTTCTTGAATGCGAAGCAGCCACTAAAGCTAATACGCCCAAGCAGACCACGATTTCAGCTAAAAATAGATGCGTAGTTCGGATTGCTGGGTCCAGGTCGCTCAGTACCACCAAACCGCCTAGCATTCCAACTATGGCGATTAGGCCAAGTTCTGCACTTGCAAGCCATGCTACGACTGATTCTGATCGATGTCGAAGCCAAAGCCTTACAACTGCAGCTACGATTGTGAGACCTAGCAATGTTCCAATTGAGCGGTGACTGTATTCCAATATGACATTATGTGGGCGTGGTACGGCGGTAGGTGACCCAGTCCATAATTTATCAATCGTTTGTTGATCTAATGGTGGTATCCATTGACCATAGCAAGTGGGCCAATCTGGGCAGCCATCTCCTGAACCAGTGACTCGAACTACTCCGCCAACTGTTATTTGAAGTATGGCTCCCAAGACAGCCAGTGAAAGCAGTAACAGTAGCAGCTTGTCTTTTACGATAGGGAACTTAGGTGAAGTCGAATGTGACGAGTGCCCGTATGATTCCATTGTTATTTGACTTCCAATATTGCGATATTGACTTGGTTCAAGCTGCTCGTTTTAGCAGGCAGGATTTTTGCATGATAAATCCCTTATTATGATCGCGCAGAAGTGATAAATATGGTGAGGAATTTACCGTCATTAATGACAAGTCAACTGGACTTTTCTCACGCAGTTACCGTTTACAGATACCTATACGCAATCAAGGTGGCATTAACAATTATTCGTTGATCATATACCCGGGGAGGCCAACACGTTACCAGTGTAATTTGCGCATCGTTTGAGGTGGTGAGATGGAGATCTTCTTCATGCATCTGGCTGGTCGTTGTGACCCGATAAATGAACTCTGCATCGTTGGTCTGAAGATAAATGTCTACAGGGTCTTCTTTGATAAGGTCAGTAACTTCTGGTAGATGTCTGAATATGTTTCCTTCGCCTGCTGTAAAGCTCTCAAGATGTCCAAAGAACCAACCTTTTCCTTGTTGGCCAGGGTCTGGTGTTTCTGGGATGTGTCCTACTGTGTTGTCTGGTGTTTCGTAAGACCGTTCATTTGCTACATCAATAATTCCTAGGTCTACCACTGTTGCGTCAACGTTAATAGAAGGAATTCTGATTCCAGTTGCTTTTGAATTGGGGTTGAAATTTTGGAAAATATCGGTGGATAAAATTGGAACGAACTTATCTGGAATGGTGGGGCCGCCATATGGATCTGAACCTGCCCATTCTGGTTGAGACCAGTACTTAGGATTCAACAGCGCACCAGGATAAAGATTGGCGAATTGATCTGTGTTAGCTCTTCGTTGAGTTAACGGTATGGGGGCTTTGCTTTCTACATGGGTGCTTGCGACAGTAGAAATTGATCTGCCTAAGTGGTTGCCAAGGGATTCTTCCGGAATACTGTAGGTGAATTTATCCGCGTCTGATCCTGAGCGCATTTTAGAGTAGAAATACCAGCTGGAGGTCACTACAAGGGCCACACCCAACAGCGCTATCGCATATGCAGAAATCGCTGCCACTGAAAACCTTGATGGCTTATCAGTAGCAGGTATTGGTGTTTTGGCCATCTCTATTCCGAAGAACGTAATCCAATGTTCACTTTGAATTACATGGACGAATACTAACGGATCCTAGCGCCTTTATGGATGTCTTCGCCTAAATGGATCTCGCCGTTTCGGATTTTCAAATTGAACTCACACTCTGGATTGGTGCAGACCCAAGCCTTATAGTGCACAGCGGCTCCTTGGGCGCCGAAATCAGATAAAGGCACCAAACACCCTACGTTACACGCCATACATTCCGGCCAGTTATTTGAATCCAAATTCTTAACGCTCCTATTGTGATCCACTTATTGAGGGGTACTTCAATTTTTTGTTTGGCATTTTTTAGGCTTTCTAGGTGAATGCCGTTAATACCAGACGCGTTTATGCTTGACCATTCAGCATATTACTATCCGTAGGTTGGGAAAAACACTGGCTTTAGCGTTACATTGAACATATTGAGATGATTATTTTAGGAATCGAAACAAGTTGTGACGAGACATCCGTTGGGGTGGTTGACGGGGATGGCTTTGCGTTAGCTAACGTGGTAGCTACACAGGTTGATGTTCACGCCCGGTACGGTGGGATTGTCCCGGAAGTAGCGTCGCGCCAGCATGTTTTAGATATTCGCCCTGTTTGTGAACAAGCTATTTTGGAGTCAAGGATTGATTGGAGCGATATTGATGCAGTGGGGGTTACATACGGTCCGGGACTTGCAGGGTCTTTAATCACCGGATTGAATTTCTCGAAAGCCCTTTCATCTGCGATTGGGGTCCCATTGGTTGGGGTTAATCATTTGGAGGGTCATGTGTATGGGGCTTGGATAAGGACTCAAAAAAACGATCTCCAACCTTTCCAGCAATATGTCGGTGAAAAGTTAATTATGTGTCTTATTGTGTCGGGGGGACATACCGAACTTGTTCTGCTAGAAGATCATGGTAAGTTCAGATTATTAGGTGAAACTCGAGACGATGCCGCAGGTGAAGCTTTTGATAAGGCAGCGCGTGTGCTGGGCCTTCGTTATCCTGGCGGTCCTGAAATACAGCGCGTAGCTCAAGATGCTCCGACGATTGAGTCGTTACCAAGAGCGTGGATGAAAGGTACAGATAATTTTTCATTTAGTGGGCTTAAAACAGCCACGCTGAATCGTGCCCGTTCTTTAGGAATATACCCACCTGATAATTCTCTTGAGGAAGTTGATCATACAATCATTGCTGGTCTCGCAAAGGCATTTCAAGATTCAGCTGTGGATGTACTAGTATCCAAAACAGTTGAGGCAGCCCTCAGGGAGGATTGTGCGGGCATTGTGTTAGTAGGTGGTGTGGCGGCCAACAAAGCTTTGCGTGAAACTCTTGTGAAGAAATCGCCGCTTCCTGTTGGTATACCACCTTTTGAGTTTTGTACTGACAACGGTGCAATGATTGCTATGGCCGGCCTTATCAACTATCGCTTAGGTCGGCGGGATCAATGTGATTTGGATGTGATGCCCAATCTTAGGATAGGGAGCGTGACTTAGAGTCGATTGGATGGGTAGTTGCGAAAAGGGGACCCAATTCGTCTTGGTACGAGGCGCCGCCTTGTATCCTCAACTTCCTGCAGGAAGTTCACAGCTTCGGATAACTTATTGCCTACCTCCCCGCTGACTTTTCCTGCCGTGGTTTGGAATTCAATATGAACTCCGTCTGGACGTAACCAATAATCTGCTATCAAAACTAGCGAAATTAATGCCACAGCCAGTGCGGCTATGATCCCTGGGGTGGAATTTGGGGTAACTTGCCAGACGCCGATAGCACTGAATAATCCAATGATGCCCCACACAGCACTTCTACGGGCTCTTGGGCGTCTGAAGATCTGGATTGACGAAATATCTTGGATCTGGATCGATGAATATACAACCGTTGATCGTGAATCACGGGTATATATGATCCTATTGTGAGTGAGCTCAAATCCTCCGTCATTATTTGATTTAAGCTTAGAGATCACCCGCTCACCTGGTAATAGTTGAGCGTTTATGAGTGAAGAATTGTTGGATATCTGGTTAGTGACGGTGCCAGATTTTTCACCGCTTTCTAGGATTTTATCGTTGTCCATACGTGTAATGCTATCTCAGGTTAGAGATATCGGGTTTTTAACTTCCGCATGACTTTTGCTTGCAAGTGATTTGTAATAGCGTAGGTTTTGGATGTGGTTTGAGTTATGGCTCACTCAATTCCTTTACCCATTTAAACACATGGTTAGAGGAATGGGGTCCTTTTTGTTGTAACTGGATTAAGTTGAATTAACTTTGGATATTAGGAATGGTTTGGCCAGGACTAACCACTATCCGCTAATCTAATTTGTCATTCTTATGAGCGGTCACGAAGGCGCGCGCTTCTCCTAACATCAACTCTGCGATACCAATGCCTGTTGTTAGATCACCACCGGCAGTTTTACCTGCGGCTTTTGCTCGTGTCTCGACATCAAGTGTGGCAGCAATACGATCAGGATGATTGGGTTCACCAGGGTGACCGAGTGATTGAGCGAAATCGTGTGGTCCACCCGTCACACCAGTAAGGCCGGGGACGGCAAGGATATCGTCAAGGTTATCCCACGCCTTTTTGTCTTCTATTTGTGCAACTACCAGCATATTTTTATTTGACCATTTTGCGAATCCGAGCTTGCCTCCGTACTTTTCATCTAGAACTGTCTGATCGTTGAATTCTGTGCCCCTGCCTCCACCCCACGATCGTTTGCCTTCGACCGGAAAGAGACATGCATCAGCTAGTGCTTGTGCCTCTTCACCGGAGTTAATGTGAGGACCGGTAACTCCCTGAATTCCACGGTCGAGATACAGATTGATCTGGTAAGCAGCATTGTCTGGGACTCGTGCGATGACCGACATGCCGTAGCCGTTTGCTGTACGACATATATTGTCGATCGCCTCTTCCGGGAAGCCACCATGTTCGCCATCTATCGAGATAGCGTCGAAGCCGACATGCGCTGCCATTTCGATCATGTACAAAGCCGGATGTGCAAGTGCGAAAACTGTAGCTTTTCGGCCTTGCTTATTAGCTTCAATAATAGTGTTGTTGATCATCACGAAGGTCTCCTGTCGATGGAATTATTTTTTTACGGAATTCGAGTTACTTGGTTGTTTCTCAAATATGTCGTTGTGGAATATCTAATTTTCTGTTGACTGACATTTTGACGCCCCAGCCGGTTTATACCATCGAAGAACAAGCTGTGAAGTCATTAGATTCCTCTTATTCTGCCTCCAGCCGAGGTTACTTTTGTTAGAGGCGGGTGCGCTGCGATTTCTTCTTCATTGAGTTCAAGTCCTAAGCCGGGTGCATCAGTGAGTTCGACGTAACCGTTTTGTTGGCGGATAAACCCGTTTAGAACGGTGAAATAGTGTTCAGTGTAAAACTCAGCATGATACTCCTGAATTTCGAAATTGATGATCGATGCATCAAGGTGCATTTCCGCCATTGCTCCGACAGGAGAGCATACGTTGTGCGGAGCCATTGTTATATGTTTTGCTTCTGCGATGATAGCGATTTTCTTTAACTCAGTGATGCCACCGGCATTTGCTATGTCTGGCTGAAGCACGTCGACGGCATGCCTGTCGACTATTTCTGCGAATGGAAATTTAGTGTAGAGACGTTCGCCGGTTGCTATCGGGATGTTGACCTTATTTCGAACCTCTAGTAGTTCGGAGACCCGTTCTTGAGATACCGGCTCTTCGTAAAAAAGTGGTCGATATTCTTCGAGGCGTTTTCCTATTTGAATTGCATTCATTACGTTGAACTTGGCGTGTGCTTCAACGAGGATGTCAACAAATGGTCCGACAGATTCTCTAACAGCGGCGACGCGTTCTTCGGCTAACTGAGATTCTTGGAGTGATAATTTATAGAAGTTGTCTTGGCCGAACGGATCGAACTTAAGGGCAGTGTAGCCCTTGTCGATGACGATCTTTGCTTCTTCTGCGTTTTGTTCTGGTGTGCCGGGGTTGGTATACCATCCATTTGCGTAAACCCGAATTTTTTTTCTGTGGGCGCCACCTAGTAACTTCCATACTGGTTGGTCTAGAAGCTTACCTTTAAGATCCCACAACGCGATGTCAATCCCTGACAGGGCCGTTGATGCTATCCGTCCGCCTCGTGCCTGGAAATCTTGATACAGATTTGTCCAATGGACTTCAGATTCTAGAGGGTCTTTACCGGATAGATGCTTTTGTACCATCGCTTCGATCATGGCCATTACGAGATCATCGTCTTCCATGGGTGATGCATCGCCAATACCAGAAACATTCGGATTGTCAGTGTTTAATATGACCAAAAGCCAGTTACGCTGAGCATTGTGGTGATTCGCTGAGAAGCGTCTGAATTCAACGTTTGTTATTGCTGGCATGCCTAATCGGATCTTTCTAACTTTTTTAACTAGCGTATTGGACGGCGAGTATACGCTGGTTTTGTCGGCATGCTGGTAACTGAAACATCCTATTTGAGCGATACACTGGAAACAGGTACAGATATGATGTTGGCGGGTTTGGTTTTCGGTTGTTTGTAATTCTGACGAGGTGATTATTTTTGGCTAACACGCTACGCCTGTGGGCACTTTCTGACACCCATGTTGGGACCGATATAAAATTCGGCAGACGTTCTCTTGAAGAGGTAATCCAGCATGCTGAAGCATGGCCAAACGCGCAGGGACAGTTAGGAGGTTTCGATATCGCCTTGAACCTCGGTGATTTCTCGGGGTCTCAGTTGCCTCCTGATGATGAAGAAGGTGAACTGGTTGTTTCTCAATATGCTTCTGCTAAACATCACGGCCGCGAGCACTTCTATGACGTGATTGGTAATCATGATGCTTCTGGTTTGGGGGAGCCAACGCAGTGGTGGTTCAAGAAATGGATAGACCCCACCGGCAGTAACCCGGAATTTTCGCAGGTCGATAACTCCAGGAGACCATATCCGATAACAGGGACTTGGGATAATTATTCATTCGAAGTCGGCAATATAATTTTTTTGATGCTTGCTGACCGAAATGATGGCGGTCCACCTATAGGGAGGGGCGAGTTTGGTGGATATCCTGCAGGTGCTATTTCAGAGGAGACATTTCAGTGGTGGGTTCAAAAGATATCAGAGAACAAAGATAAGATTATTATCACTGCTCATCACCACATGATCAAAGAAACTACAGTCGCTACAGGTTTGGGTGAGGGTTGTGATGAGGGTTATCACGGTCGGATGCCAGATGGAGGAGCTCCAGGCTCATCGTTCATATACTGGGTTGGTGGTCAGAAGGATTCTGGCCGAATTGAGGATCACCTAGCGCGCAACGAACCAGCGATAGATTTGTGGCTCGGCGCACATACCCATACACATCCCGATGATACGACAGGTGGTCGGACTCATATAGAGCGCAAATGGGGTGTGAATTTTGTGAATGTATCGGCCATAACTAGGTACCACGGCAAGCGGAATTCGATTCCGATGAGCCGTTTGTTTACTTTTACTGACGGTAGTAACGAAGTTCGAGTCCAGTGTTATCTGCATACTGATCAGTACGCTGAACAGGGGTGGTACGAACCATCAGAACGGACAGTTAAGCTACGCCATCAGGTCGAGATAGTGAAATGACAAAGACCATACAGGAATTATTTGACCTGACCGGTAGAACGGCTATTGTCACCGGAGGCGGAACACACCTTGGGACTGCTTTTACTGAGGCCTTGTGTGATCTCGGTGCAAAGGTTTACATTGCTTCTCGCAGAGCACGACTTTGTGAAGAGGTCGCGGAGCGTTTACGTGGGAGAGGTATGGATGTGGTGGGGACGGAATGTGATGTTACAGATGAGTCACAAGTTGAGGCTTTGGTAGAACGTGTGATGGTTGAGAATGGTCGGCTTGATATTGCTGTATGCAACGCCGGTGGTTCATTCACAACAAGCTATCCACCTGATGGTGATATAGATGAATTTAAACAAACATTGGATGTAAATTTGACTGGGACATACATAACGGCCCAGTGCGCGACCAGAGTCATGATTCCCGAAAAGCGTGGATCGATTATTACTTTGGGATCCATAGGGGCAACGCTTTCAATGGATCCTCGGATTTATAATTCCGAGTTCAACCGGTCAGGTCCTCCCTATTTAGCAGCCAAAGGTGGCGTACTTAATCTTACGAGAGCATTAGCTGCGGAATTTGGCGAATATGGAATAACAGTTAATTGCATCTCACCAGGTCAAGTGCCTCGAATTGATACCAACGTCGATCAAATTGAAACCTTCCGAAACATGGTTCCGCTTCGGCGCACAGGTTTACCCGAGGATCTAAAGGGCAGCCTAGCGTTATTAGCATCCGATGCTGGGGTATGGATTACGGGACAAGAAATCCGTATTGATGGAGGCTGGTCCATATGGTAGCCAAGCTGGTTAAATCAGCTGCGCATACTTCATTGCTGCTTTTATAATCTCCCGGTCTTCATTTGAAATCGAACGGTTGGGCAACCGTGGCGCACCCCCATCGTATCCAAGCAAATCTAAGGCCGCCTTGATTCCTGCTGCACCGCGATCGAGAATCTGGTGATCGGCTTCTACGATTCGACTGTGAATTACTTGAGCGGCTGCCAAATCATCGTTCATCACCCTTGAAATAATCTGGTGACATTCGGTTGGAGCAACGTTGCCGAACATAAGACACGCGCCATTTGCTCCAATGGCACTCATCGCTAGTAGAAGAAGTCCGTTGCCAAGCCAGAACGGTTTTTCGGTAGTCACGAAGTTACGCACACGAGCTTCGAATCGAACATTCCCTGAGGCGATGTATCCGAATACATTGTCCATATCAACAAGGTCACCGATGACTTCTGCTTTTTCTCCGATAGGAGCATCGCCGCCGGCGAACATGCCAGGAGCCATTTGGTGAATAATGACCACCGGTGCAGGGACTCTCGGTACTACCTGCTCGAAGTAGTTTGTAACGAATTTGGTTAGACGAGGGATTCGTATACGGATCATTTCCGCTCCGGCATCAACTAATGCTTCTGCGGTACGGATCGAATCAGAGACCGATGAACTGTCGACTCCTCCTATGATGAATTTGTTACCGTTTCGGGCGTTGTTGACCGTGCGGACAATCTCAAGTCGTTCGACTTCAGAGAGGAATTGCTCTTCGCCGTTTTCGGAGTTCAGCACAAAGCCAGAAAGTGGTGTTTTCACCCATTTATCGACGTTGCGTTCGATAGCTGCATGATCGACCGAATCGTCTGCTTTGAATGGTGTAGGGCTCGGAGCAACGATTATGGGATTAGAAGTTGGTATAGGCATATGGATTGGGTTCGGTGTAGTGGATCAAAAGAAAAAATTTAGTGTCAGTATGATTTATTGGTCTATTACTGAACCGTCAGCGTGGAGGCGGGTAACAACTTCACGGGGCGTTTCAGGACACATTTCTATGGCATTTGGTTTCAATTCGAGTCCAATTCCTGGCGCATCAGATATTGTCAGGTAACCATTGCCATCATGCTGAGCCATCCCTGTAACCATGTTATTTTTTGGCGCAACATCTTCGCCGATCGGGTATTCCTGAAGTGCGAAGTTGGGAGCTGTAGCTGCGATCTGCAAGCATGCAGCTGTCGAGACTGGAGAGAGCGGGTTATGTGGAACAACACCGACATGGCGGGCTTCAGCTAGGGCGGATATTTTCCTTGCCCCAGAGATGCCACCGACCAGACAGACATCGGGTCGAACGTATTGTACGGCGTTGCGCGACAGAGCCATCTCGAATTCCCATATAGATGAGAATCGTTCTCCAGTAGCGATAGGGATATTAATTTTATCGGCTACATATGCCATTTCGTCGAAATTATCCGGCGTCACTGGGTCTTCAAAGAAGAAGGGGTGGAATTCTTCTATCCCAAGACCCAGTTGCACCGCCTCGGTAGGGGTCATACGTCGGTGGATTTCTATACACAGATCCACGCCAGTGCCGACGGCTTCCCGATAGCCTCTCACGGTGTCTATTGCGTCACCGATCTTATCGGCATGGGTTTTGAAGTAGGGCACATCGCGTTTTTCATCCAAAAATGGGGTCAGGTGACCGACTGCTGTGAATCCCTGTTTTTTCGCGTTGACGATTCCTTCTATTAGAACCTCGGTAGTATCACCAAATACATGGTAGTAGACGCGTGCCTTGTCTCGAACTTTGCCACCTAAAAGTTGATGGACTGGGGTGTCGAAATACTTGCCCATGATGTCCCAAAGCGCAATATCGATGGCGCTCAAGGCACCCATTATTGCCGCACCTCGGAAGTGAGAGAAGCGGTACATGTATTGCCAATGATGTTCTATACGCAACGGATCCTCTCCGACTAGATAGCGTCCGTATTTCTCGATAGCTGACTTTGACGCTTCTAGATAGCCCCATGCTCCCGATTCACCTAATCCGCTAATGCCTGCATCGGTCTCGATCTTCACCAACAGATAGCGATCCAACATCAATGGTGTAACTTTCGTAATTTTCATAGTGTGAAACCAGCTTAGTATTCATGCCTATTCTTAGGGTTGTGACTGCTAGATAGTAGCTGCTTGAAAGGAGCAGATCGATAGTAACCTCCTAAAATCGTTTTCGCTATGGAGATTAATGAAGGTAAAGATGTCGAGTCGTTTGGTGGAAGATGTTTACTAAGCTCGTCTAAGTTCTTTGGAAAGAATTTCCGTTGTTTTTGGACTGAATTTCAACAATTATGAAAGGGCGCAGACAAGCCGCTCGAGGACAATTGCTACCCCATTATTATCGTTCGACGCGGTGTGATACTTAGCGATCTTTTTTATCTCAGGGATTGCATTATCCACAGCTACAGACCAACCGCATTCGCTGATGAGATCGATGTCGACGAAATCATCGCCGAAGGAGAGCACGTCGGCAAGGGGTATATCGGCACTTTTGAGTAAATTAGCAATGGCGAGGGATTTACTTGCGGTTGAGGGTATTACATTCAAGAACCGCTTGCTCGCTGCACGTAAGACAACAGTCTTATTGGATAGTCGTTGTTCTAGTCTGATTGCTAACGCTTCTAAATCGCGCTTTATCCCATTAATTGAGATTTTTGCAGGCCCAATTTTCATTGCCTGTTCAAAAGAGATAACCATTGGTGAGACCGATTGGTCGAAAGCCCATAATTCCTCGATGTCATCATCATGGCTTACCGCGAATTGAATTCCGTCTACTTCTAGTGTTCTACGCGTCCAAGGGGCGTGTTCTTCTATAAGATTCCAGCACCTTCGGGCGTCATTTAAATCAAGAGTTCGATTGAATTTTCCTGTGAGACCCGCTTTGCCGACAGCAACAGTGCCGTTCATTTGGACGACAGAAGATATCTCGAGAATGTCGTCTCCAATCAGGGCTGGCAGCACACGTTTGGGTCGTGATGTTGCGATGATAATCGGTACAGCTGATTCGTGGACAGCGTGAAGAACGGCCCGAGTGCGATCGGTTAGTTTTGCGTTCGAATTCAGGGTTGTTTCGTCTAGGTCTAGAGCAATAGCTCGAGGGGTTTGTTCAGAAAAATCCGGAAGATTCAAGAAGAGTTTTCCTGAGATTGCAGCTCGTTATGACCTCGAAAAAGAGCTGGCCAGATGAAAGATGCAATCACCGTAGCAGTTAGCCCAAACGTTCCTAACACACCAAACATTGTTGCAGGTCCAGCTTCTTCAGATATCCATCCTCCAAATAACAAGCCCAGCGACAGCCCGTATATTCCTAGGGATCGTATTCCCATGACCCGGCCACGCGTCTTGGAGGGGGCAGCTCTAAGTAGCGCTACTATCATTGCGACAAAAGTTGTTCCTCCGCTAAATCCCCAAAGAAGCAAGATTATTGCAAACAACCAGAGTTGTGGTTCCATGGCTAATACCAACATCAAGGCATGCCACGTAAGCGAGCCAATAATCATAACTCGGGAAGGATTGACTACGCTTTGTTTGATGCCAAGTAATAATGCTCCGGATAATGCACCTGTTGAAGCTACTGCGGCGAGTAAACCGATACCGGTACCGTCCAGGTTGTAGAGTTCATCACCTACGACAGCCATTAATCCATTCACAATTGGAAATGCCGTGAATTCGATCAGAAATGAAAAGAAGATCAGACCCGGCAGGAGTGGGTTTTGTCGTATGTAATGAAATCCCTCGCGTAGCCCGTGCCACATATTGTTAGTTTGGGCGTTTGCTATGACGGGTCTTGAATTAATTTGTATAGCAGTGATGGTTGCCAGCAGATAAAGCACAGTTATGGTGATATAAGCCCAGTCGAGTCCCATCAATTCAAATAGTGCGCCGCCCGCGATAGATCCGAGTACACGGGCTCCGTCTAATGTTGATCTGGATAAGCCGATGGCTCCGTGCAAAGCATGGGAAGGCACGGCGTCGGCGGTCAATGCCTGGATTAGTATGAGATCGAGCATTCGAACCATACTTCCTGCAGTAACGATCACGTATGCGTGCCACAGCAGAAGTGAGTCAGTGATGATCAATGTCGTCAGTGTTATCGCTAGTAGAATGCCAAAAAATCTGACACACACCTGAAGTAGCTTGGGGTTATATCGATCTACCATCCATCCATAAAAGGGACCTAGAAGAGTGCCAGCCACCCTGAGAGCGCCGATTAGCCCAACGAGGAAAGGGGAATTTGTATCTCGCAAAACGAATATTGCGAGAACAATGGTTTCCATTTCCATAGCCCAGAGGCTGAGAGCTTCTGTCGGCCAGACGAATTTATAATCCCCGTACCTTAGAACTCGGAATGGGTTCAGGTTAACGCTGCCGCTCACGTCTTCTGGTGTCGTAATAGTTGAATTAACACCACTATTGTTGGTAGTTGGTTTCGAATCGGACATAGTCTTGATTCTGTCCCCACACAGTCCTTACAGACCAGTGCGAAATTATGGTGCGTTCCTGAGTTCTGGAGTCATGATTATTGCAGAACCAGCTACAGTGAGCCCGCCTACCACTCCAATAAACATGGTTGTCTGGATCCCCCATGCTTCAATTCCAACCCCACCGATAACCCATCCGAGCTGGTGGGTAAGCACGACCATGAAGTAAAGACTCATCACACGCCCGCGCATTTTTTCTGATGATGCAGTTTGAAGCAACACAGGTACGGAGATCATCCATGCTGAAAACGCCAAACCTAGCAAAATCATCGCCAATCCTGAAATGAAGATGTTCGGGGCTACTGCGAACAACGAAACTGCACCGTTGAACATTATCAATGCAAAAATCAGGAGAAAGCCCTTTCGTATATGTTTGCTCAAGATGAAAAGTGCCAATGATCCGATAAGTGCGCCTACACCGTTTAATCCGAGTATTACTCCGTATCCAACCTCACCCAATCCCAGGACTTCCTGAACTTTCACTGGTATTGCAGGTTGGTACATTCCCATGAATAACGCTCCTGCGCCAACGATGAGCAATGCTCTGATTATCGGGGTTTGAGCGGCATATTTGATGCCCTCTTGAATATCCATGAACATGTTCCTGCCACTTGCGACTGGCATGTGCCGTGTTTTTACAGCGAAAATCATTATCGCTGACAACATGTATAACCCAGCAAGAACAAAAAAAGCGATGTCATATCCAAGCAGTAATAAAGCTCCGCCAATACTCGGGCCTGCGATCGTGGCGGTCATAGATATTCCCGTATTGAGGCTTGATGCGGAAATTAAGCGTTCACGCCCAACAACGTCTAAAGCGAACGCCTGACTTGTTGGGTTGTGTAAGGCGAACATGGCGCCTGTCATGAGCGAAATTGGAATCAAATGCCACCATTGGAACACGTTTGTTGTGAGAAGCACTGCGGTAAGCAATGCCATAGATGCAATAACTAGTTTCGTTCGCCACAACAGTTGCCATCTTTCAGTTCTATCTGCCAGAGCACCACCTATCAACGATATAGATATAATCGCAATGCCCGGCATTGCGTTGACTAGGCCCATTAAAGTTGCTGATTCAGTCTTATCCAAGACGATCCATGCCTGAGCCATGTTTCTCACCTGATATCCAGCAAATGTAGCAAGGTTGGAGAGAACCAGCAGTCGATAGTCGCGTACCGACAGAATGCTGAATGGGCCGTGCCCGTCGATCAGGTTTTTTTGGTCTGCGGTTGAGCTCGATACTTTTGATGCACTAGCAGTATGTGCGGCATGCGGTTTTTTGTTCATTAAAAACTTATTAGATTTGGTATCTGTATGAAGCGTAGCTGCTCGTGATGCTTGACCATTAACCGACACAAGGTTAAGGCAGTAATATTGGGTGGCTATTTTCTTACGATAAATGGTTCGAGTAGAGATTCATTTATCTCCACTCCGATGCCAGGCCTGTCAGGCAACACGAATCCTCCGTCCGCGTATTTCCACCCAGTGTCTGAAGCCTTATCTAGCCTGTCTGATAGACCTCCCTGGAACTCTTGCAAATAGTCGGCTGATGCGATTGCTGCACATTGCAGCGTCGCTGCTTGAAATACCGATACACCACTCCCCATGTGTGGCGTAGTAGGTATGTCATATTGAGAGGCAATTTGCATTTGAATCATGTAGTCACTGAATCCCGTTCGTCCTATATCAGGCTGATAAACGTCTAACGCACGTGGTTCTTGTACCCATGACTCCATTTGATAACGAGTTCTGAAGTGTTCTCCCAGTGCTATCGCTGCACCGGGCTTCTTAACAAGGAGTTGATGACCGATTAGATCTTCTGGTTGTAGAGGGCACTCAAAAAAACGGACATTTCTTTTGCCGTACTCTCTTTTACCCAATTCTGCTGATTCAGGTGAGCACATCCATAAAGTGTCTACCATCCATTGTTCGAGACCAGGCGCTCCCTCAATAAGGCCATCCAGTTCGGCTATGCCTTTACTAACGTCGCCTGTCAGGAAAATCTTTGCGCCCCTCAGACCAGTGTCTATCCATGAGTTAAGGTGATTCGATCGTTCTTGCAGGGTGGAACGGCGTATCCCCGATAGATAAACGTCGAATCTAGGTCTTGGATTAGGCGACAGCAGTGCGGCAACAGGAGATTGCTCACGTTTTCCAATAGCGTCCCAGACGGCGATATCGATCGCCGCGAGGGCATCCAGCCAGTAACCCGAGGAGTAACCTCGGCCGCGTTGTGTGTCGTATTGGAAATTCCATAAGGCCGTCGGCGATTCGAATTCCTGACCATTGATCATTTCTGCCAGAAGGTCATTAATGATCATGCATACGATCTCGGGTCCAATGCCGGAGTTTGCTTCGCCCCAACCTGTGGTTCCATCCGATAATGTGACCTTAACCAGTGGAGTTTCAATGTAGCGAGCATAGACAGTTTGCCATCCTTGTTTGAATTCAAAGCGATCAGTTTGTCGATCACCTTCGTTCTCACGGTACGACTCCCAGTAGGAAGCGGTGTTTTTAAAGACCAGATGAATAGATTCGACTGATTGGATAGAGAAACTGGTATTGGCAGACATATTGTTCCGATTTGAATGTTTGGCTATGCAATATTCAACAGGAAATTTACTAGCGTTGCATCTATTTTCTGTACTGTTTTAGGGCAATAATTCAGCTACAGGGAACCGTGTTTAAAATAGGTTAGTGGTCGTTGACTTTTTATGAGTCGCGTGTATATTTCCTTGATGATCACGTAGCAGTGCGGCAGAGATTGTTTCTGCTCGCCACGCTACACGACAAGGCAAACACGAAAATATGGCACGGTAGGCAGTAGTTGTAAAGCTAGTCTTTCATACTCAAAACTACCATGGTTAAATCGCTAATCGGGCGAGTACTGTTTCACCAGAAAGCGACCTAGCCGACGAAGCCTACATATCGAGTCTTGCTGGAGGAAAATATAATGGATCTTAGTTTGAACAAGCGATGGGCTCCGGTGCTTTTGGCACTGGCTGGCTTGCTTGTCGTTGCTGGAATCGCTTGTGGTAGCGATGACAGCGCCGATGATACAGCCGCCGCTCCTGCCGCTCCTGCCGCCCCAGCCGCTCCTAAAGCAGCTGAAAAAGCAGGCGCAGCAGCAGCAGCTAAAGAAGCCGCCCCAGCCGCTAAAGCTGAAGCAGCTAAAGCCGGAGGCAAGAGTGAAGCAGCAGCAGCTGCTAAGCCTGCCGCAACGGTAGCTAAGGCTGCAGCAGCAAAAGCAACGACGGCTCCGTCCGCTAGCGGTGGACCAACCGGTACACTCACTCGAGCTTTCAGCACGCTTGAGTCTGTATACGGAATTGGCTATGTCGGTCCGTACCGCGGATCAGCCACTAACCAGATCGGTGGTATCGAAGAAGCTCTCTTCAATTTCGAAGACGGCGACCCGATGCATCCTTTCCTGGTGGATACATGGGACATCGACGCAGCGGGCACCCGCGCAAGGCTGACTTTGAAGTCAGGCTTGAAGTGGCAGAGCCCCATTGGATTTGAAGACGAGGACTTCGGCGAATTGAATGCCGCAGAACTTGTTGAGTGGTTTAACCGCTCTAACGCAACTACGAACCCCGAATCCACATATGGTGACGGTGGTGACTTTGCTGCGATCTTCCTCGAGGCAAAAGCAGTCGATGATCTAACGGTTGAAATCGGCCTTGTAGCACCTGTCTACTACTGTCTCCCTGTCTCCCAGTTCGGTTGTCTCTCAGCCGCACGTGGAGTTCACAAGGTGACGTCAGCCGATACCCATGGTATTGACTGGGCGCGATCACACCACATTGGTACCGGACCTTATGTCCAGGGCGATGACTGTAAGCCTGGTGACCGCTGCACAATGCATGCCGTTGACAGCCACTGGCGAACCACTGGTAACGTTGCAACCATCACAGGAATTCAGGTTCCTGAGGCAACAACCCAGATCGCAATGCTGAAGAATGGCTCTATTGACATGGTCACGCTTGACTACAAGCTCCTTCCGGAAATTGTAGCTGACGGCTTCACGTTCCTGGAGACCATGCCAGGTGGTTACGTAGGTCAGTCAATTCTCTTCCCAGGAAACCTCTGGGAGCACTCCCACGCACGAACGGCAGAAGCGCTTGCACCGTGGGACGGTCCTACTCTTGAGAATGACTACCCGTGGATTGGTAACCCTTGGGGTGACCAAGGGAACACTTGTGCAGATGGTGATGGCCTAGGTCACGACCTCTGTGGCAACGCACCTTACACGGACGACAACAACCCTGAAGGTATGGACGACATGGAGCAGGCTCGACTGGTTCGACTTGCCCTATCGACTGCTATCGACCGTGGTGCCATCCTCAGTTCTCTGTTGAACGACCTTGGCACACCGATCTACTCCGAGTACATGGGTCCTGAGTACCCTGGCTGGGATGCAGCTCGAGAAACCGGTTGTTTTGACTGGGTTGGTGGAGACATCTCCTGCTCTGGGACACAAGAGTCTGTTCCGTGGGTGATCGCTGATGGCGACCTCGATGTTGCCGGAGATCTCCTTACAGCCGCTGGCTACCCACTGGTAGACGGTGTGCGCCAAGGCTTTGGCGAACTCGTACTGCAGGCTTACGCAGCAGAAGCAGGACCTGTTGGTCTTGAAGTTGCTGACACCATCATGTCTGACTGGACACGTCTCGGTATCGAGATTTCAGGTCTAGTTGAAGACTACGGTGGAGTTATCAGCCCACGAATGCGACAGCGCATTCAGTACCTGCCTGTTTTGAAGAACGGTGACGTTCACTCCAACGTATACCCGATAGACTGGCCGCTGCCGACGGTAGACACATCGTCGTCACGACCTGGCTGGGGTGTTGGTTTCGAGTCCCAGGCCGGTGCGAAATGGCTGTTTGAGATTCTTGGTGAAAAGGACGCTAGCGTCCGAGCTGAGAAGCACTTGAACTGGGTCGACTACAGCATGTTCTGGCTGCAATACGCCGGTGTGTTCCAGGTTCCGAAAGGAATCGTAGTCAACGACCGAATCAAGTCATGGGATGGATACCAGCAGCACTATTCAAACGTGTCTGGTAACCCAGAATTCATCGTACTGAACGACTAAGAGTTCATACTCGTGATAATCAGTTAGTTTGCTAACTGAGACGGGGGCTGGAGTTTCCAGCCCCCGTCTTTTTTAATCTGTGCGATAAGGCGTGCTCATCTTTAGCTACGCATCAAAAAAATGTTAATAAGGTTATGTACTCAGTTAGTGATCGTTGACAAAGTATTTGGTAACGCTAGAATTCCCGAACGGTTGTTAGGCTTTAAGATCTCTGTGCAGGCTTCAAGGAGACTTAAAGTCAAGTATGATGCAGCCTTACACGGTCGTTTAAAAAGTTTCAATACAACACGCTCCGGTTCGCATGAGTTGGAAAGTGCCTAATAGATGTTTAATTTTCTGGCAAGACGTTTTTTTTCATCCATCATTTCAGTGATTGGTGCGACTTTAGCGATTTTCGTTTTAATACAGTTTCACAATGATCCGAGAGAGTTGTTTGTACCTGACTCGGGTTATGGCATATCGCAAGAACAATGGGAAGCACTCGGAGATCGGTTGGGCTTGAATGATCCCCTCTGGAAGCAGTACGTTGACTGGGTTGGCAGAACTCTGCGAGGAGACCTTGGAGTTTCTCTCGCACGCGATAGAGCTGTAACCGAACTCTTGAGGGGAAAGATCGGCGCGACAGTACAGCTTGCGATAGGTAGTTGGGTTTTTGCAATCGCGTTGGGAATCCCCATGGGTGTGTTGGCCGCTGTTAAGCGCGGCTCTGGCTGGGACTATTTTGGAAGAGGCCTGGCCATCGTTGGCCAGGCTGCTCCTCCATTTGTTACAGCGCTGGTGGCGATATGGATTTTCGCCGTTTGGCTGGAGTGGCTGCCCGCCGGTGGCAGGTCTCCGGAATTCAATTGGAAGGAATATATACTTCCCTGTACGGCCTTGGGTTGGGGGGCAGCCGCTAGCCTTATGCGTCTCACTCGATCATCCATGCTCGAAGTTCTCGACTCTGAGTACATTCGCTTAGCTCGGGCCAAGGGCGTTAATTGGAATTGGGTTATTTATAAGCATGCTCTTCGTAATGCCTTGATTGTCCCGGTCACATCGGCGTTGCTTACTTTTTCTGGCTGGTTGAATGGTGCACTGGTTGTCGAGATAGTGTTCTCATGGCCCGGTATCGGCTATGAGGCGCTGTACCGAGCTGTTAATGACAATGACTTTCCGTTACTGCTTGGTACGGTTTTCATATTCATATTGATCTATTTGGTTTTTGCCACCATCGCAGATATTGCCTACACGATAATTGACCCAAGAGTACGCCTTGGCGACAGCTCGGAATAACGGGGATCCCTTATGACTACAAGTGACGCTCAGGAAGAAATTCAAAAAGTGGATTCAGCGACGCTCGAATCACCTCTGAAACCGATGGAACATGATCGGGGGCCTTTTGCTCAGGCGTGGTGGTTCGTCCGCCGTTACCCTGTTATTCCTATCATTGTTCTGATTATTTTGGTCATTACGGCAATTATCGGTCCTACTGTTGCGCCTTACGAGCGTGATATTGGCATCATAGGTGATCGACACCTTCCTGTATTGCAGAGATCTAAATGTATTCAGACAGATGACTGGAATCCCCCGTATGCCAAGGCAGATTGGGTCGACATTAATGGTGATGGCGAAATTACAGGGCGCGATCAGCCCTTCAAATGTGATGTGCCCCGCTATGGCTTATGGACAGAGGGATATCACTTTCTGGGTGCGGATCATGTAGGAAGAGATGTATTCTCCAGGGTACTTCATGGTGCCCGTATATCTATGCAGGTCGTGTTGGTCTCGCTGTTGATTGGGTCGTTTATTGGTGTGTCGCTTGGAATGCTTGCTGGGTACTACGGCGGGGTGATGGACGAGTTGATAACCAGGTTTGTGGATATCTGGTACGCGATGCCGTTCCTCATGGTGGCTTTGATCGTGACCTTGATCTTTGGTAGAGGATTAACCGTTCTTTTGTTTGTTCTGGCATTAATTGCCTGGACATCGTTCGTGAGGGTAGTACGTGCCGAGGTAATGGTCTTGAAAAGTCTTGACTATGTGGCTGCAGCTCGTGTGAACGGCGCATCTGACTTCCGAATATTGTTTAGGCACCTTTTGCCGGGAATTCTTAACACGGCAATTGTTGTCGGTACGTTGAACACGTCCGGCCTGATCCTTGCGGAGTCGGTTCTTAGCTTTGTGGGAGCTGGTATTCAGCCACCGACTCCAGCATGGGGTGTGATGACCACTGAAGGCAGGGATTACCTGACTATTGCAGCACACCAGGTGCTGGTGCCATCAACTGCGATTTTTATGGTTGTGATCTCTCTCAACTTCTTGGGTGACTGGTTGCGAGATCGTCTTGACCCAAGGTTGCGTCAGATCGATTAGTTACATTCGGTAATATAAAAAGCCCCCGTTATATTCGGGGGCTTTTTATATTCAGTTTTCAGGGCATTATTATGTATTGAGGATTAGGTATTTATTCCTCTACGACGCATATAGCACCCAGACCTGCACCGGCCGTATTATCACCCGAGAATAAAGACGCATAGGTAAAGCAACCCGCCGTGTTAAAGGTGTGTTCAAAAGTTCGGTTAGCCCCGAATAATTCTTTCTTTAATTCACCAGAATTCCAGGATTCCTCTTGTCCTTCATCTGAAGCTGCACTGCTAGCGCTTAAGCGACCATTGGACCACGAGACTGTAGACCCGATTGTGATCTTCGCTATTTCAGGGTCGAATCTGGTACCTTCCGCACCCCTCGAGACAATGTCTATTTTTACACATTGAATTGTGTCGCCTTTGGCCGTCTTTTTTGTGTCTTCATCCCATAGTACGGGAACGCAATCCTCTGGACTTAAGGCTGGGCCATCTGGCATTTCAATTTCTAGAACAGCTTTTTCCTGTTTAACGTCAGAGCCTGAGCCTACAGCCTCGATACCTTCTGCGGCCTGTGCAGTTGCCGTGGCGGCACGTTGTTTGTTGATTTTATCTGCCTGACTACCTGCTGCGATTTTCACTTGTACTTCATCAGGATTTTCGCCTGCTGCGAGTGCTGCTTCACGAGTAGCAGCTGCGTTATCAAGTTTATTTTGTGCTTTGGTTGTCTGAACGATTTCGACGGTTGTGGGACCAGAAGAACATGAAGCCATTACGGCAGAAAGAATAAATGCTCCGCTAAGTACCAGAACTATTTTTGTCGATATTGACATGAAACTCTCCCGAAAGCCGAAAGGCGAACCAATGCATTGAGTATAAGCGTTTCTATTCGAAATTCTTTGGTTAAAACTGTGAGTTACAAATGATTAATTTGAGTATGGGGCGAAGGATAACATGTGTTATCTGTGAGACGAGGTATCAGGCAATATCTATTCTGGGTTTGAATCGACATTAATTGTTCTATCGATACTGTCTGATTGCTTTTTGATTACGATTGCACCTGCTAAAACTGCGATTCCACCGGCTATCAAATATAAGATTGCATATGCCTCTGTGAATGATCTTCCATTGATTGATTGCTGCCAATTAAGTAAGGATGTCATCAATGCAATTGATACGACAGTACCGATAGTTTGCGACACGGTGAGACCTGCTGACGTACTACCAGCATGTTCAGGTGCAGTCCCCCTCAGTGTGAGGGCATAAACTGCCGCTTGGTGGGCACCAAAGCCTACGCCAATTACTGTAGTTGCCAATATGACCACTGGCATCGCAGGGGCATTGCCTTGAATTCCAGCCAACACAAGTCCGATAGCCGTTAAGATCGAACCGACGAACGTGATAAGCCTGTCCCCAACGCGGTCTGCCAGGTAACCAGCAACAGCTGACCCAACCAAATTCATAATGGCCATTAAAGCCAACAGAGCTCCAAGGGTTAAAACACTCTTTCCCATTACATCTGTTACGTAAAACGGGAATAGAAACCACATTACGAAAGATGCGACAGTTATCAGAAAATTTGAGCCAGCCCCTGATTTGAATCCAGGAAAATTCATCAAACCAATCGGCAGAATCGTGAAATTCCCCGTTTTATTGCCTTTGGCGAATGTTAGCCCAAGAACAACTGAAGTTATAAGTAGTGTCATTGGTAAAGCTGCTATCCATCCATCAACACGAGCGAACGATAACCCCAGCACAAACGTAAAAAGTGAAGCGAAGAGAATTGCGGATCCAACGACATCAAAACGTTTTTTTACTCGATCACGAACTGCTCCAGCATAACTCTGGTTAAGCCCGATTATAGTGGCAATCAGAAGTATTATTCCTATCGGAATCCGCATCCAGAAAATCGCTGGCCATCCGAATTCTTCTCCTAGCAATCCTCCGCCTAGAGCGCCTGTGAAAGTGCCAGCACCCATCGTAGCTAATGTGAATCCGAGGGCACTACCACGTCGTGAAGGACCAAAAGCCCGAGCAATCAGGGCAGGGGCGAGGGTGAAAAGGATGGCTACCCCTATGCCTTGTGGCACACGCAAGGCGACGATAGGTTCCAGAGAATTTTGGATAGAAATAGCTGCTACAGCCGTGGTATACAGCACAATGCCAGCTGAAAGTGGCCATTTGATACCGAACTTGTCCGCGATGCCACCTGCGATAAAACCGAATCCACTTCTAGCACCGTGATAGAAGATTATTATCAACTGGACAGTGATTAATGTTTCACCTAAATCTGCTCTGAACTTTGGCAGATTTACATTGATAGAGAAATCAAGTGCAGCGAGAAATAGCGCACCTCCACCGATGGCGATTGTGGTGATTTGCGTGACTCGCGAAGGTACTTGGTTGTTTTGATATCCGTTCGGGTATGAAGGATTAGCACTGGGGATAGTGATAGCTAAACACCGCCGCCGACCGGGCGAACAATTTCGACAATATCACCGTCATTAATAATGGTGTTATTGAATGATGTTCTGCGAATAACGATTGAGTTTACAGCTACTGCGACAGACCGACCTTCGAATCCTTTTAATACAAGGAATTCGTTGATGTTGGTCGGTTCATCGAGTTTCGAGATATTTCCGTTGACCGTGATTTCAATCATGGGGATTTACACTGTATCCTCTAAATGCTCTAGGTTGCGCCTGATCGTCCGCCGGTCATAATTTGTTTGAGTGTTCTTGCGGATCTGTATGGATCACGTTTTCCAATTATCGCGCTAATAACCGCTACCCCTGAAGCACCTGCATCCATAACACTTTTAATATTTTGACGGTTGATTCCGCCAATGCCAATAACCGGAATTGACACGGCATTCGATGATTTAATTATTCCCGGGAGTCCGTTCGTATGACCGCAAGGATGGGATGTCGTCTTGAAAACCGTACCGAAGTAGATGTAATCTGCTCCGTCTTGTTCAGCCTCGATAGCGGCAACGGTAGAATGAACTGATTTCCCGATAAGAGCACTATGTCCTAAGATCGCTCTTGCATTAGATATAGATGTTCCATTTTCAGGCAGATGAACACCAGTTGCTCCACTTGCTTTAGCTATTTCTGGGTCGCCATTTACGACTATACGAGCGTGTATTCCAACAAGTTCGACTATTTTTGTCGCAAGCGCTCGCTGTCTTTTCACATTTAGTGATTTAGCCCGCACTTGAACCAAATTCACCCCACCTCTAACTGATGCCATAACGCATACAGCTAATTGATTCCAATCTGAGATTACGTCTAAATCGGTCACAACGGATAGCGTTTTATCACTTAATGGGCGAATCAACTGCTTGCGGTAACCGTAACTGCCACATCCTCAGTCGGACTGCTCGCTGAGGCCTTGTCTATTACGGGGATACGACCTGCTAGGTATGCCTTTCGCCCAGCTTGAACTCCGAGCTTAAATGCTTCTCCCATTAGGCCGGGATTTGTGGCCTGGGCGATAGCTGTATTTACAAGAACCGCATCTGCACCTAATTCCATTACGGTCGATGCATCTGAAGGGACGCCCAGACCAGCGTCTACAACAACAGGTACGCTTGATTGTTCGACGATTATTTGAATTTCTTCGGCAGTCAAAACTCCTCGACCTGAACCAATAGGGGAGCCAAGTGGCATCACCGTAGCGCATCCGATATCTTCAAGTCGTTTTGCAAGTTCAGGGTCGGCTCCCATGTAGGGAAGACAGACGAAACCATCTTTGATCAGCTTTTGTGCGGCTTCCAGAGTCCCAATAGGGTCAGGGAGCAGATACTTTGGGTCTGGTATCACCTCGATCTTGATCCAATTTGATCCAGTGACTTCTCGGGCCAGTTGAGCTGTAAACACTGCTTCGTCAGCGGTTTTGGATCCAGCAGTATTAGGTAGGATCTGATAATTATCCCAATTGAGTTCATCGAGAATTGTTTTTTCGTTTGGATTGTCGAGGTTCAAACGTCGTATAGCGACTGTGATGATTTCAGTTTGAGATTTCTCAACTGATGCCATCAAGTCTCCAACGGTTTTGTGTTTACCTGTCCCTGTCATGAGCCGAGAATTGAACGTCTTCCCAGCAATTGTAAGTTGGTCATCCATTCGTACTCGCCTCGTGTCCTTTATGTCGCCTAACAATAAAAACCGCCTTTTCAGATTATGTCGGTTTGTAGGCGGTTTTGGGCTACTTCCTACGCCGGCATTATCCGGATCAGGTGTATGGGTCGGCGGCGAATTTATCTACCGCCCTCTCAGCTAGGATTACCCAAGCTCCCCACGAATATGTGCTCTAATTGTAGAACCAAGTTAGAGATCGTCAAATTGACTTTTCATTTTTCTTGCTGATCAGGCTGTATGAACAGGCCTTCCAGCGATATATTCTGTTTGATATTTAAATAACTGCATTGAGCGTGCAAGTTTGGTAATCATATCCTTGGAATGTCATTAAAGGGTCGGAGGGTTTTATGGGTCACAGTGTTATTTACTACGGTGAGCATGATGGAGCTCGGACGGTTCGAGCTTTGGAATTGGGGCCAAGCGATCTGGACTGGGGGGTTGTGAGTCCCGAAGCACCTGAAAGAGAACGGACCGATGCATTAGTAGATGCTGTTGCAGTTATAACTAACGGTCTTTCTATCACATCAGAAATGCTGTCTAAGATGCCAAAAATGAAGTTATTGCAAGTTATGAGTGCAGGATTTGACCAGCTTGATGTTCCGGCTATCCGCGAGATGGGTATTGAGGTTTGTAATAATTCGCCGGCCATCGCCCGATCTGTTGCTGAGCATGCTATTGGCATGATGATGATGGTTTATAAGCGCCTGCCGCAAGGCGTCGACGGTGTAAAAATTGGGACGTGGCAGAAACCGGCAAAGTCCGGTGATTTCGGTAAGGTGTACGAGCTTTCCAGTCGTACCGTTGGGATAATAGGGCTTGGCAACATTGGTACGTGGGTTGCTCGTATGTTGCAAGGATTTCAGACCACGACACTTTACACAGATGTAAGAGAATTCTCTGCAGAGTACGAAAGAGAATTAAAAGTTACAAGAGTTTCAATGGATGAATTACTTGATCGCTCGGATATTGTCACTGTTCATGTTCCTCTTTCTTCATCAACTACCGGACTTATCGGACGATCTGAATTTGCTGCTATGAAATCAGATGCGATATTTATCAACACTTGCAGAGGTCCGGTCCATAATGAGTCAGATTTGATCGATTCATTGGATCGGGGATTGATAATGGGTGCAGGACTAGATGTGACTGAAATAGAGCCGACTCCGATGGATTCCCCACTTTTGAGAATGGATAACGTGGTTGTGACTCCACATCTGGCAGGTTCTTCACAGGAGCGAGTTGATCGCGCCATTGTTTTTTCATTTGAGAATGCAAGGCGTGCGTTGAACGGCGGAACTCTAGAGAACGTGGTTCAATTACCTGACTGATTAACGACTAGTGGATACTCCCGCGACTCTTTCAAGGTTTTCTGCCTGACTTAAGATTGGGTTGACACTTTATTCTGAGAAAAATCTCAGGAATTTCTGATGCCATCAGTAATTTGAATATGAGTACACATGGTGATTTTCTCAGTTTATTTGGTTGTCAATGTCTGGCAGTTCTTCGTCGTCGATAAACTCTGGACTGATATTTTCTTCTGGCGCTTGACGCAAAGCGCGCATTCCTGCCACCAAGCCTGCTTGCCATGCTTTCGTTTCTCTACGTAGTGCATTACGAAATCGACTGCCGTATTCTCCGATTTTACGGAATTTTTTCTGTCGCCTACGCATGAGAGTTTTGTTGTTTGTTTCAGAAAGATTGGATATCTCACGCATCAGGGTTCGCTTTAGTAAACGTGCAGCTTCAACTGGAGAACCGTGTGCACCTTGTTCGGGCTCTGGTACAACATCATCGACGATTTCCATCTCCATACAATCTATTGAAGTTAATTTAAGAGCTCTCGCTACATCTGAAGCCCTGTTGGGGTCATTTAGTTCAGTTTGGGCGCCACGCTCCGGTGAAATAGGTGTGTATATAGCGTTTTCTAACATCAAGACTCTGTCAGCCAACCCAAAGGCTAATGCCGCTTCAGAACCGCCTTCTCCTATCAAAACTGAAAGTGTTGGGATTTTTGCCGCGCCCATCTGATCGATCATTCGTGCAATAGCGCTTGCTAAACCTCTTTGTTCCATGTCAGTTCCAAGCTTTGGTCCACGGGAATCTACAATTGTTACGACGGGTAAATTGAATGTTTCTGCAAGTATGATTCCCCTGCGAGCTTTACGGAACCCTCCAGGGGTGATGTCGCCACTTTGCAGGGCAGCATCTTCAGCTTCATTAGAGTTAGCAACTGTTGGAGATTTTTGTTGTGCGACGATCATCACACTTTGTCCACCTAACCGCGCTAATCCAACGATAACTGAAGGATCATCGGTGTATACACGGTCTCCATGCAGCTCAAAGAAATTGGCGAAAACGTTGTCGATATAAAACCGTGCTCTGGGCCTATCAGGCCGGCGAGCCAGTTTGACCATCTCCCAAGCTTCTCGTGGCCGTTCGGGTGATGCCGAATAATTAAATCGTCGAGATGCAGTTAGCTTGAACTCTGGTGAGATGAGATCTAACACTGACGCTAGTTCGTGTTTCAGATGGTCACGGGCTATGATTGCATCGAGGTGGCCTCTTTCGAGATATGCTTCGGCTGTATGTTCCTTGCCGACACGTTTTCCTTCGATTTCACGTATGTCAGCGAGAGGCGCAAATCCAATATGCGAACCTGGTTCAGCAAAAATGATATCGGCCATTGATGCAAAGCTACCAAGAACTTGCCCTGTAGATGGGTTACTAAGTGCGACGATAAATGGTTGACCCTTATCTCTTAGTGCTCGAGCAGCCAGTGTGGTCTTTGCCATTTGCATCAGTGAGAGAACACCCTCTTGGATACGCGTTCCCCCTGACGTAATCATTGCTACGCAGGGCATTTTTTTGCGAGCTGCCATTTCCAGAGCAAGAGTGACTTTTTCGCCTACGACGACACCCATCGAACCTCCAAGGAAACTCGAATCAAGGACTATGATCACCACAGGAGTTCCACCAATTAGGCAGGTGCCTGTTATTGCTGCCTCAGTAAGTCCGGTGCGAGTTTGGTCCTGCAACAACCTAACGCGATAGGAAATCCGAGGTGAGAATTCCAGTGGATCTAGGGATTGAATCCACTTGCTGGTCTCTTTAAAGCTTCCTTCGTCAGCTATGGTTGCAATACGGCGTCGGGCTGAAATTGTGTAGTGGTACCCACATTCAGGACAAATTCTCAATCGCCTGTACTTAGTTGACTTTGACAGGTTCGCCCCGCACGCCAGACAAAATTGGCGTGGGCTTTCGAGGTCTATAGGCGTCAACTCCTGAGGTTGATCATCTGGGAATAGGGGAGTTATATCTGCCACTTCGGTGTGTTTTACTCCTGTCGAGTGCAAGCTCGTAGTATTGTTATCTACTTCGATCCATTGTAAGCCTCGTAGCCCAGTTATCGCGATATAACGAAATCAACCGCGCTTTAAATGTTCGTTATGATTTGCCGCATGGGATCAATACCAGTTTTACAATACGGGTCTGGGTTTTCCGGGTTCGCCTGCCCCAACAACCCCTTCATCTTCCAGCTCATCCATCAGGCGCGCTGCACGCGGATATCCTATGCGTAGGCGGCGCTGTAGAAGAGATACGGATAAAGTTTTTTGCGAGTGAGCCAAATTTGCTGCTTGTTCGAATAATGAATCGCCGTTACTAGAGTTTGAAATGCTTCCATCTGCCCCAGATGAGTCTTCAAACGAAACCACTAGTTCAGGCAGCGGTGGTGGGTTCGCATCTTTCCATGTGGAGACGATTCCTTCGATCTCATTGTCGGTCAGGAATGCTCCTTGTACACGAGATGGTTTGGGTTTGTCGATTGGCATGTAGAGCATATCACCGCGCCCTAATAGTTTTTCTGCTCCCACTGAATCAAGAATAGTTCGTGAGTCGATTTGTGACATTACTGCGAATGAGATACGGCTCGGGAAATTGGCTTTGATCAGTCCTGTAACCACGTCGACAGAAGGCCTTTGGGTGGCAATTACTAGATGTACTCCAGTTGCTCGTCCTAGTTGAGCTAGTCGTACGAGCAGCCGTTCTACATCACCGGCAGCCGTCAGCATAAGATCAGCCAACTCGTCAACCAGTATGACAAGGTACGGCATCTTTTCAGCGATTTTCTCATTGTAGGAGGCGATATTTTTCACGCCAGCATTTTCAAGTTGTCGGAATCGCCCCATCATTTCATCGACAAGTGACCGCAAGACGATAACTGCTCTGTCTGACTCTACAATTACTGGATGATATAGGTGTGGAATGCCCTGATACGGAGTTAATTCAACTCGTTTCGGATCGATCATGATCAACCGAACTTCCAATGGTGTTTTCGTTAATATCAGGCCGGTGATGATTGCATTCATGCATACGCTCTTGCCTGAACCTGTTGAACCTGCGACCAGCGTGTGTGGCATGCGCGAGAGATCGGCCATTACTGGGTCACCACCACTTCCCAACCCAAGTGGTACTGGTAAAGCAGCAGTTTCTTTGAACTTGCTCCATTCGGCAGACTGCATCACTGAATGTAGAGTTACCGCCGTAGGATGTGCGTTTGGTACTTCGATGCCAACGACTGATTCTCCTGGAACTGGTGCTTCAAACCTTAAATTAGGTGATGCCAATGCAAGAGCGATATCCTTTTCACGATTTAGGATTGTGTCCACGCGAACACGTTGACCAGTATTCTCTTCTGATCGACCTTTCCAGCCCGGACTCAAGCCGTACATAGTTACCGTTGGGCCTTGACGGACTTGGTCAACACTGACGTCGATTCCAAATTGACTCAGTGATTCTTCGATCTTCAGGCTGGTGTATTCGACCTCTTGTTCTGTGATGCCTCCTGGTTCAGCGATTGTTAGCATTTCAGTATCGGGTAGTCGCCATGGGAATTTTTGTGCTGCCGAATAGTCTGGAAGAGGGGCAGTTTCTTTTAGAGCAGCCTCGAGTTCACTTGGAGTGGGATACGCAACAGTGATCGGAGTGGCGGGATCTTCAGGCAGCCGTTCAACGAATTTAGCTAAGTCATCTTTGTCGGCTTCGATCATTTCATCAGGTTTCACACTTGATTCTGAAGTTGATGGTTTGTTATTTGTGCTTTGGATTTCTACGGGTGGAGGTTTAGTTCTTGTTACGTTAGTGTGAGATTGCGCCCATTGATCAGCTTCGTATGCAGCTTGGTCGGCTCTCTGTA
>Ga0187827_10001033_pt1 | contig 41992 bp, 34 predicted proteins | sample ETNtaG_39_FD_167969 | JGI IMG/M metagenome (GOLD analysis project Ga0187827, IMG submission 167969) | Marine microbial and viral communities from oxygen minimum zone, Eastern Pacific Ocean - ETNP2014_SV_150_PacBio MetaG (Illumina Assembly) | ecosystem: Environmental > Aquatic > Marine > Hypoxic...
GAAGCAATGCGCCCGCCACAAGCGCAGAAAACGGCAGCCACGGCGCACTGTAAAGTGAGCCATCTGACTTGAGGCGATAAAAGGTCACCACATTCATCACCGCGAACAGGCACAGCAAAGACAGAGCTCCCCTTGTGACCATCACTCTCCACTCAGACATCACCGGCCGCAAGGCATACCCCATCAACAGCAGCCCGCTCATCAGAAGCAGAGCTTTCGCCAAAGCCCCGGGCAGAACACGCAGATCAATCCACCAGATGTTCGCATCGAAACCTGCGACCACCTGCTCCCCGATGAGGTTCACCAGGCAGAACAATCCAAAGACGAGCGCTATTCCCTGTGATACTTGTTGAAAAGATGCCTTCATAGATTCCTCCACCTGCATGGTCCGTGAAACTTATTACATGGATAAGCGAGCCCATCACTAACGATTGCCGGATAGTCTAACTCGATTCGTGTTTGCCATCCGCTGCCGGGCCATCCGGGCCCCAGACCTCTTAATCGTTATCGTAATCTTTCTCTTAATCGGAATTGCCGCGATCGGGCTCTGAAGGGCGTGCAACGTCGGAATTCGACTGAGAGAACGATCTTCCACCACTCCACCACTCCATCACTTACCATTCATTTGAGATGCCCATCAAACCATTCAATCGCTTCCCTCTGAAGGTCCGCGTCATAGCAGTGTGGTTTAGAGGGGTCGACGTTTCTGAAATTCTCCGGGCATCCGGCCCATTCGAAGCCGTCGCTGATCTGGCGTGCCGCCTCCTGCTGACCTTCGACCGGGAACAGTTGGTCTTCGCTGGTGCTGATGACCATGGTGGCGTTGGGCGCGGCGAGTATGGACAGATCGGGGATGTCCATTCGATCCCAGACGCCTGGCAGCATACAGAAAGTGCCGATGGCTCCGCGGACGTTGTAGATCTGCTGGTAATCGCCGGTAGTCATCCAGCATCCGCTGGCCGATGCCTTAATGCGTCTGTCGAGCGCGGCGAGGATGTCCGTCCGCCAGCCGCCGCCGGATAAGCCGGTGCAGCCGATGCGTTCGGGATCGACCTCTGGCCTGCTCTGCAGGTAATCCACACAGCGGCTGTCATCCCAGTAGTTGAGGCCCATCCAGGTCGTGCCGGCCCAGTTCAGTTGTCGCATTCCGTAATAGAGCTCGTCACGTGTGGCGCCGTCGAGTGCCTCGTATTCGTCGACGCCCAGTTCAAACGGATCATATTCGACAGGGATCTCTCCGATCCCTCTGGGGGCACGGTCGCCGAAGTGATGCGCGTCAATGACGATGACCGCGTATCCGGCTCTGGCGAATTCCTCGGCAAGGTAATTTCCGCTGTAGACCTTATCTCGATGTTGCTCGAGCATGGCATGATCCCGGCCGCTGTTCACGATGCGTTTTCTACCAAAGAGCATCGGCCCACCCCAGGCATGAAAAACCACCAGCCCGGGCACAGGCGGGTCGGTTTCTTTCGGCAAGAGAAAATAGCCATCCACGCGAATCCAGGGCGTGGTATTGAAAGAAACTTCTTCAAGCCAGAAGTGTTCCCGCTCCTCACGTCCGTGAGACGCGGCCTGTAAATCCAAAGGGCCTGGATCGTAATGCAGACCGTTCAGCAGGCACTGGTGCGCCTGAGCGTGCCACTCTTCGAATGTGCCGCCGGGATTGGCCTTCCGCCATGCTTCGGCATTCAGATCGAGCGGGCGGTGCTCGCGGATTCCCTGCAGCATGGGCTCCAGGCTGCCGTAGAGACTGAGGCTGTCTCGGCTGATTCTCAGACTGCTGATGGGTGGACGCATGGGAAGTCTGCTCAGCGGTGATCGATGTTCGTAACGACCGCAGATTCTATGCGCCACGGATTTCAGGGAACAGTCATTCTAATTCACCTGCATATCGACCGGCGAATCCTTGCCGATGGTAGCTTTGCCTGCTTCGCCCTCGCTCCGGGGTGAGACGGATGAAGACCATTCCACATGCGCGTCGAAGTACAGCAGATTCACGCCGTCGTCATGATTGGTGGGATCTTCACCATCGTCACACATCATCAAAGTGTTGGACGGCATCTTGCCGACGATGACACCGAGCCTGCCATCCCTGCCCGCATAGGAAACATCCATATCTCGGATGGTCGTGAATTTTCGGCCTAGCTCCCCGCCTCGATCATTGTCATCCACGGACGATGGGCACAGATAGAGATCCGGCTCGTTCAGCAGCGATGTCCAGTACATCGAAGCGATCCATTGCGATCCATTGAACGATGCCTTCTCGGTGTTCGGCCAAGTGTAGTATCTGCCCTTCCCGTACTGATCGATGTATTGGATCATTCCGGTGCCGAGTTGCCGCAGATTGCTCTTGCATTTCATCTTGCGGGCCTCTTCTCGAGATCGTGAGAGAGCGGGGATAAGTGCGGCCACAAAACAGATGGCCAGCACTCCCATTAGAACTGCCAGATCGATGAGAGTGAATGCTCTTTGGTCCATTCTGGTGACCTCAATTGGACATAAAATCTACAGGCGAATCCTTGCCGATCGTGGCTTTGCCTTGTTCGCCATCGCGCCAGGGCGAGACTGAGGCAGACCATTCAACGTGAGCATCGAAGTAAAGCAGATTCACGCCGTCATCATGATTGGTGGGATCTTCACCATCGTCACACATCATCAGAGTGTTGGACGGCATTTTGTCGACGATGACGCCGAGCCTGCCATCCCTGCCCGCATAGGAAACATCCATATCTCGGATGGTCGTGAATTTTCTGCCAAGCGCTCCGCCATCATGATTGTCATCCACGGACGATGGGCACAGATAGAGATCCGGCTCTCTGATGAGCGAGGTCCAGTACATAGAAGCAATCCACTGCGATCCATTGAACGATGCTTTTTCAGTGTTCGGCCAGGTGTAGTATCTGCCCTTCCCGTACTGATCGATGTATTGGATCATTCCGGTGCCGAGTTGCCGCAGATTGCTTTTGCATTTCATCTTGCGGGCCTCTTCGCGGGCGCGGAATTCTGCCGTGTAAATTATCGAGAAGAGAACAAGGATCAGGCCAATCAGGAAAGCCAGATCGATGAGTGTGAATGCTCGACGGTTCACTTTTCTGACCTCAGTTGGACATAAAACCTACGGGGGAATCCTTGCCGATGGTGGCTTTGCCCTCTTCGCCATCATGCCATGGCGAGACTGATTCGGTCCATTCCACGTGCGCGTCGAAATACATGAGATTGGCGCCGTCGCTGTGATTGGCGGGATCGTCACCATCGTCGCACATCATGATTGTATTCGAGGGCATCCTGTCTTCGATGGCGCCCAGGCGGCCATCCCTGCCCGCGTAGGAGACATTGATGTCTGTCAGTTGTGTGAATCTCCGACCGAGTTCGCCCCCATCATCATTGTCGTCCCAGGAAGAAGGGCATAAGTACAGATCAGGTTCATTCAGCAGCGACGTCCAATACATCGAAGCGATCCATTGCGATCCGTTGAAGGATGCTTTCTCCGTGTTCGGCCATGTGTAGTATCTGCCCTTTCCATACTGATCGATGTATTGGATCATTCCGGTGCCGAGTTGCCGCAGATGGTTTTTGCCGCTCATCTTGCGCGCCTCCTCTCGGGCCCGGGCAAGAGCGGTAAGAAGAGTGCCGGCCAGGATCGCAAGAACACCCAGCACCACAGCCAGGTCGATAAGAGTAAAGGCTCGTCTGTCTTTCATGGTCTCTCCCTCGGTGGCTCGGTGTGAACGCGTATCGGAGTCTCCAGCCCAGAATTCCGATTCAGGAGAGTCCCGCTGCGAATCCTGGCCCTCGGATTCATTGGCTTATGGCAACCGCCGTGCCGCACAAGTTTCTGATCTCACGAAATACATCAAAACGGCCTGAAACAGGTGAATTTGCCTGATCTGAGATTTCGCAGGCGCGACCGTCCTGCCAGTCGGAAAGTCAGGCATATGAACCTGCTGACCGATCTATGTCATGGATTACGTACTTGTGTAACCATGTGCCAATCCATATTTCTGCAGCTCTCCAATAAGATTTGTAGCGACAGGATTCCAGGTTCTTTCGTAAAGAGTCTTTTTCTTTGGATTAAGGAATTCTCACAGAAAGCCCAATGGGCGTTTTGTGGAAGAATCTGCCAGCAGCCCGTCGCCACGCCTCCACACCGTCGCGGTGTCCAAGAACAGAAATCTTTGGACAATAGTTCCTCCCCGAAACTCAGAGCTCCACACTACTCATGCGATTTCTGCTGTTGATTTCATGTCTCCTCTGTGTGTCGCCCGCTATGACCGAAACGAAGAATGCTCGTCCCGCCATCCTCGGCCATCGCGGGGCGCTGATGCATGCGCCGGAAAACACGCTGGCTGCGTTCGAACTGTGCGTGCGGTGCGGGGTGGATATCGAGCTCGATGTCTACGCCACCAAAGACAATCAGCTTGTCGTGATTCATGACGCAACGGTCGACAGGACCACGAGCGGCAAAGGCCGCGTCGATCAGTTGACCTTGCAGCAACTCAAGAAGTTGGATGCGGGCTCGTGGTTTCATCCCGATTTTGCCGGCGAGCGAATTCCAACCTTCGACGAAGCCCTGGCATTCATCAAAAAACACGAACGCCGGCCCACGGTCATCGGCATCAATCTCAAGCCGGTGAATCAGGTCATCATCAATGGCATTGTCGAGGCTGTCAGAAAGCACAAGATGCTCGAACAGTCTTTTCTGTTCGACATGTCACTGCAGCACGCACAGGCGTTCAAGAAACTCGAGCCTCGAATCCGATGTGCGGCGTCCGCCCATAAGATTGAGGACATCCGAAGCGCGCTCAAACTCGATTACATCGACGTCATCTGGACGGGCCCGAAATCGAAGGCCGTAATCGATGAGATTCATGGGGCCGGCAGACAGGTCTTCTTCACTATCGTAAACGATGCCAGACAGTGGCAGCGCTACAAAGCGGATGGAGCCGACGGCATCTGCACCAACCATCCGCTCGAAATGAAACAGGTCGCCTGGCCCGCTCCCGCGGAGAAACACTGGGATCACTATCTGAAACCGGAGCAGCGAAAACACTACCGGTACAAGGGGCTCGATTGACCGGCCTCGAAAGAAAACCGGGTTACCAGCCGGGGCCCGATGAAAGTGATCAGGAGTGAAGTCGATAGTAACGACTGGGTTCCTTCAGGCGGATCTTGCGGATGAAGAGGCCACGGATGAAGAGGGCCACGGATGAAGAGGGACACGGATGGAGAGGGACACGGATGAAAACGGACGCGGCATAAATGCCACAGGTTTCAACAACTCTGAGCCTGTCCACCGGGTGGCATCCAAACGAGGATCACGCTCAAAATAGGCAACTGTATTTCTTCCACCTGCGGGCTAACCGTGAAACCTCTCCTGCAACGATTCCAACGGCCACGGCAACTTGCCATCGTGCTGGCAGCATTTGCCGCGGTTCGCATCGTTGCTGCCATCTTCTTCCCGCCGCGGTATTCGGAATTCGCCAGCTTTCATTATCCCTTCGCGGCGCTGTCGGATTTTGGCTTCTATCCGTTCGTGCATTACTGGATGGAATACCCGCCGCTGTTTCCCTGGCTTTCGGTGGCCGTGTACAAACTGTGCGGCCTTTTATGCAGCGTTGAGACCCCGGCGCACTTCCGCAGCTACTGTGTCGTGCTTCAGAGCATTGTTGCTCTGTTCGACGGGGCCAATGCAATGCTCATTTTTCTGTTGGTGCGAAGGAGCGTGAACGCGAAGAACGGCCTGCTCGCGTGCGGGGCCTTCGTCCTCTCATTCGTGCTGAATCAGGCGGATGCAGGCTTCTTTGACAGCATTACGTTGTTCTTCATTCTACTGTGTATGGAGCTTTTTCTGCGCGACCGTAGGCTGCTGTCGGGCATTGCGCTTGGGCTTGGCATCGTTACGAAAGTGATGCCGATCGCTCTTGTTCCCGCGGTCACGCGGTTTAAGTGGGACAAGGTTTCGATGATCCGTTTCGCGGCCGGTGGCCTGCTGCCTGTCCTGCTGTTCTGGGGTTCGTTCTTTTTCATCCGCGCGGATTACGCTGCCATGCCGATCCGGGCCAACAGTGTGCGGCAACCGTGGGAGACTGTGTGGGCATTGATGGAAGGCCAGCATCTGTTCGGATTTCTGGGGCCTGTGCCGAGCGGTGAGACGGGTATTGAAGTCCATCCACGGATCTGGGAGTCCATCAACAGGATCAGGGACAGGGGAAAGGGTCTTAATCCTGCTCAGTATTTCCGGGCCGCCGGACGCTTCAGTCCGGACCTTTCGCTCTATCCGAAGACAACACTTGGAACGGTTTACAGCGGGATCGGGTTGCTGGTGATCGGTTTGGTCGCGTTCACCTGGATGAAGCTGCGTTTGCTGGAACGGCCGCACGGGTTTGTTCAGTATTGCGGATGCCTGATCTGTATCTTCCTGATCTATTCAAAGGGTTGGAGCCCGCAGTTTGTGGTCTTGCCTGTGGCTGTATTGCTGATCGGTTTCCCCGATTGGCGCGGTGTATTGGCAGCCGCGGCTCTGCTGATCGTCAATTACCTGGAGATGCCGATCTGGCTCTTTGATGTGCAATCGGAATCATTGAAGAACAATCTCCTGCTGGGCGTGGTGCTGGCTCGAACCGCGCTTCTCGCCGGTGCCGCTGTGATGCTTTTCAAGGAGGCGACCGCCGATGAATGAATTCTATGTGCTCACCGGCGGCCCGGCAGTCGGCAAAACCACGCTCATCGAGCATCTGGCCGCCAATGGACATACCACCATTCGCGAGTCTGCCCGAGACGTGATTGAGGAACAGAAGCGGCTCGGTTCAGACAAACTGCCCTGGCTCGATCGGCCTGGATTCCAGCTCCTGGTGCTGACGAGACAACTGGAAAGAGAAGAGGCTGCGAAGGGAAAAGTCGCCTTCCTCGATCGCGGCATACCGGACGGCATCGCCTATCTGAAGGAGGGCGGATACGAACCACTGACAGAGCTTCTGGACCATGCGCGAGGACGATATCGCAAGGCCTTCCTCCTCGAGCCGATAGGAGATTACCAGAAAGATTCTGTCCGATACGAGGACGAGAATATCGCCAGAGAGATGCATCGATTCATCGAAGAGACTTATACGGAGCTCGGTTACGAACTCGTAAAGATCCCTGCTGCAAGCGTTGAGGAACGTGCGGAGATGCTTCTCAGAGCAACTCAATCATCATCGAAAGAATCTCCCCTGCCGAGTCACCCGACCGCCAATCCGCCAGCGAGTCATACGGCGTCTCGTCACGATTGAGAATCCCAATCCACGCGCCCGATTCTTTGGCAATGGCGCACAAGTTCGCCGCGGGCTGCACCTGTAATGAAGAGCCAATCACCAGGAATGCTTCGCAGCTCTCACTGTTGACCACCGCATCTGTCAGTACATCTTCCGGCAGGTGTTGGCCAAAGGAAATCGTCGCCGGCTTCATGATGCCTTTGCACGATTCGCAGCGGGGTACCTCGGTGCCAGCCTCCAGCCATTCCTGAACTTCCGCTCTCGCGTATCGCCTGCCACATTCGAGACAGTCCACCCAGCGTTCGGTGCCGTGGAGCTCGAAGATGAGGTCTGTCGAACTGCCCGCGGCCTCGTGAAGGCCGTCGATATTCTGAGTAATGAGCGCCTGCAGTTTGCCGCGCTTCTCCAGTTCGACGATCGCCTGGTGGCCGGCGTTGGGTGCGGCCGCTGCAAAATCGGGAAAGCCTTCCTTTTTGTAGACCCAGTAACGTTTGCGCGCATCCTCGGAATCGAGGAACTCCTGGAACATGACCGGCTTGTATTTTGTCCAGACACCGCCCGGGCTGCGGAAGTCAGGAATGCCGCTTTCAGTGCTGATTCCCGCGCCGGTGAAAATGACAATCCTGTCGGTGGCCCTGAATACATCGGCCAGTTGCCGGGACTGTTCCTCTGCGGGAGACATGCTCTACTTATTCACCAGCAAAGTGCCGAGCATCATGAAGCCAAGCAGAACACCGATGGCGATGACCAGGTTTCTGGCAAGGGGGGATTGCGGTTCCCGTTTGACCGAGTCGTCTGCTTTCTCTTCGTCCATCGGCGCTTCATCAAGCAGCGATTCATCAGGCAGCGACTTGTCTTCAGGAACGGGCACGGGGTCGACGATCATCGGGCCCCCTCCTTCAGTGCCTGATCCCTGGCTGAAGGGCTCTCTGGGGATTGCCTCCTCTTGAACGGCTCTTTCTGAAACGGATCCAGCCCTTGGCGTTTCCTGATCCGGGCTTGCCTGTTTTATGATCAGGTCTCCTGCGCCACTGAGGGGCGGAAGGGCTTTGTCAACGACCACTGAACCGGAAACCACGTTATCCCAATCGACCGAGAGCAGAAGATCCGTGCCGGGGTTCTGTTCCTTAATCTGACAGGAACACGCGCCGGTTAGGAAGGCGCACGCGTCGGCAACCGTATCGGAATTAATGCCCTTGCCGATGTAAGCATAGAGCGCGCGTCCGCGTCCAAAAATGGGAAACGCCATCGGTTTGGCAACGTGTTCGAAGAGGTCATCTTCGGTTTTCATCAGCATATCAATGAAGATGGCCTCCTTGGGATCTTTGCGTGAGATCCGGACGATGGAGAAATCCAGCTTCAGCGGAATCTCGGAACTGTCCTCCGGGCCCGCGCCCGGACCGTCCGCAAAATCCAGTTCATTCTGCGCGGGCAACTTGAGCACTTTCTTCAGCGCGACAAATTCTTTCTCCAACTTCTTTTCCGCAGCATCGTCCTTCTTCTTGTCACCGCATTCGATGAGAACCCAGACTGCGGATATGCCTTTGAGAATGCGACGCACTACATCACGCCGTGCCGGCGAATCAGCAACTTTCCCGATAGCTTCTTTGCTGAGCGCGCCCGACCACAGGGGCTTCTGAATCCGGCTCTGTGGAGGGTACATCACTACAAGCAGGGGCAACTGCTCGCTCTTCTGCTCTTTGTAAATCTTCAACAGAGTCTCATCGTCGAGTTTGTCGAGATCGAGCGGCTCGATGTAAAGATTGCGAATGGGTGCATCGACGCCGTCCGCGGTGTTCACCCACTCGATTGTTTCTTTTTCTTTTGCGCCCAGCTCCCCCTTGTAGAAAAGGAAGGCCGGATAAGGATCGGGGGACCAGCGTTCCAGCGCATAGCGGAAAACGGGGACGTTGCACGCGAACGTCGAAGAGAACAGTGACAGCACACAGAAGAGCATTGACAGTCTTGACATGATGGGGCTGAGGCCTTTCTCGCTTGATGGATTCAGATAGTAGTCAACTGAATTTGGTTTGAATTACACAAATGTAATCACTCTTTCCATTTTTTCATCCCATGCACCCAAAAGGTAGTCGGAATGATGGAGGGTTGGGATGCTGGAAAGATGGAAGGTTGGAATGGTGGAGTGATGGAATGGTGGAAGGATGGAGTGATGGAATGCTGGAATGATGGAGTGGTGGAATATTGGAGTGATGGAGTGTTGGGGTGCTGGAATGAATCCCTGAGCAATCTGAATCCATAATCCTCTGAATCCTCTGAATCCTCTGAATCCTCTGAATCCCTGAATCCCTGAATCCTCTGAATCGCTGAATCCCTGAATCCCTGAATCCTCTGAATCCCTGAATCCCTGAATCCTCTGAATCCCTGAATCCCTGAATCCTCTGAATCCCTGAATCCTCTGAATCCCTGAATCCCTGAATCCCTGAATCCTCTGAATCCAGAATCCAGAATCCAGAATCCAGAATCCAGAATCCAGAATCCAGAATCCAGAATCCAGAATCCAGAATCCTGCTCCAATTCAATCCGTCGGCTTCCCTCGCATAGCCTTGATTCGGCTGCGATTCTTCTTTTCTTTCAGTCGTCGTTCATTGCTGCCCTTTGTCCTTTTTGTAGGCCTTCGCTTCTTAGGTCGTTTCAGTGCCCCCTGAATGAGCGACTCCATTCTCTCCAGCGCGGCATCCAGGTTCCTCGATTGATCACGAAACTCATCGCTCAGGATTTGCAGGTTGCCGTCGGCATCGAGCCGGTTAGCCAGCTTTTCCCGAAGCCGTCTGGTATCGCTCTCGCCGAGGAATCCATCCGCCTCATCGAGTGCCAGGCGCAGATCCACTTTACTCTCGACTTTGTTCACATTCTGTCCGCCCGGACCTCCGGAGCGCGCAAACCGTACGGACAACAGCCGTGCAGGCAGATACCTTCTGCTCGAAATCTTGATGTCACGTAAACCAGCCATCTCCGAATCGTGACATCGCTTTGGTCATGCGCAACCATTAACCATCAGCCATTCTTCAAATGCTGCCAGTCCCATTCACTAACGTAAAGATCACCGATGAATTCTGGGCCCCCCGTCTCAAAACGAATCGTGAGGTGACCCTTCCCATTGAATACAAACACTGCAAGAAGTCCGGACGCTACGACGCGTGGAAGTGGAAACCCGGCAAGCCGAAAGAGCCGCACATCTTTTGGGATTCCGATGTTGCCAAATGGCTCGAAGCCGCGGCATACAGCCTGGCGACCCACCCCGATCCCAAGCTTGAAAGGCAGGTCGATGCCTACGTGGAAATGCTCGAGGCCGGTCAGGGGAAGGACGGCTATCTCAACTCGCATTACTCGCTGGTTGAGCCGGACAAACGCTGGTCGAACCTGCGTGACTGCTGCGAGCTATATTGCGCGGGCCATCTCATCGAGGCTGCCGTCGCTTATGCGCAGGCCACCGGAAAGGAAAAATTCCTCGACGTCATGTGCCGCTATGCCGATCTCATCGATAAGAAGTTCGGCACGAAGAGAGGCCAGATGCGCGGATACCCCGGCCACCAGGAACTCGAGCTCGCACTCGTCAAGCTCTGTCGCATCACCGGCGAGAAGCGATATCTCGATCTCTCGAAGTTCTTTATCGACGAGCGCGGCCGCCAGCCACACTACTACGACAGAGAGGCGCACAAGCGAGGGGATGAGCCGAGGCATTTTCATTTCCGTTCTTACGCGTACAACCAATCTCATCTGCCCGTACGCGAGCAGAAGGAAGTTGTCGGACATTCCGTGCGCGCCTTCTACATGTACACAGGCATGGCCGATGTCGCCGCGGAAACGGGAGACCGCTCACTTATTGCCGCGTGCAAACGTCTATGGGTGAACGCGACGCAAAAACGGATGTTTGTTACCGGTGGCATCGGGCCCACCTCGGCCAATGAAGGCTTCACCATTGATTACGACCTGCCAACCGAAAAAGCGTACGCTGAGACTTGTGCGGCCATCGCGCTCGTCTTCTTTGCCCAGCGCATGCTCCATATGGATGCCGATTCTCAATACGCAGACGTTATGGAGCGCGCCCTCTACAACGGCGTCTTGAGTGGCGTCTCGCTCAGCGGGGACCGCTTTTTTTATCAGAATCCGCTCGCGGTCTTCCCCGCGCTGAATGAGTTTCGGACCCACCACGAATCCTCACGCCGGCAGGAATGGTTCGGCTGCGCGTGCTGCCCGACCAACATCGTGCGAATGCTCGCATCGCTTGGCGGATACATCTATTCCCAAGGCAAAAGCGAGGCGCGCATCAACCTGTTCGTCGACAGCTCCGCGGAGATGAAGGTCGGTAAACAGAACGTACAGATTCAACAGGCCACAAAGTACCCGTGGAATGGAAAAGTAAAGGTGACCGTAAGACCTGAAAGGCCGGCAGAATTCACACTCTCCATCCGAATCCCCGCGTGGTGCAGATCGGCCTCCCTTTCCGTGAACGGGAAGAGCATCAGTGCCAGCAGAAACAAGAAGAAGGGCTTCGCTCGCATCAAGCGTGAATGGCGGCCAGGAGACAGAGTCGATATCGACCTCCCGATGCCAGTCGAACGCATTGAGGCGAGTCCGAAGGTCCGTCAGACCTGCGGCCGCGTGGCGCTGCAACGGGGCCCGATCGTCTATTGCCTCGAGGAGGCCGACAACGGAAACAATCTCAACGATCTGTCTTTGCCGAAGGACGCGAAATTGAGCTCGACAAGGAAGAAGGATTTTCTTGGCGGCGTAAACGTCATTACTGGCAAGGCAGTCAGACGGCGAACATCAGACTGGAACCGAGAACTGTATCGACCCAGTCAGAGCCGGACGGAGACGGTGAAGTTTACCGCTGTTCCCTATTACGCGTGGGCGAATCGTGCGGAAGGCGAAATGCTTGTCTGGATGCACGAGGGGTGAGACGAAGCTCACTTTCTCAGTTTCACGACTAACAGTGGATGGACTCCTTCGCTCACGCGAATATCGTTTCATCTTTCTGCGATAGTAAACAAGGCCCATGCGTTTCCTGGAGTCATGACCGCAACACTCTCACCGCAGACTGACACGCTGCCGACCCGCGTCCTCGGGAAGACGGGCGAGCGCGTTCCGATCCTCGGCCTCGGCACGGGGCCCGGCGGCATGGGCATGCCGAATAATGAGGCCATCGAGCTCTATCATCAGGCCATTGATCTGGGGGTCACGTACATCGACACCGCGCCCGGCTACGATCGTGCGCAGGAGCAACTCGGCGAAGTGCTCTGCGAGCGTCGTGACGAGGTCTTCATCGTTACCAAAAGCCTGGTCGCAGAAGGGGACAAGGCCCTCGATATTTTCGAGCAGAATCTCAAAACGCTGAGAGTAGAACACGTGGACTTGGCCTTCGTCCACCACCTTGGCGGTCTGGATGTCGATACCGTCCTGAGTAAAGACGGCTCGCTCGCCGCGCTTCGTGAAGCGCAACGGCGCGGCTGGACTCGCTACGTTGGTTTCAGCTCACACAACCAGCCGTGGAAATCGCAGCGAGTGCTCAAAGAAGCAGAAGTCGATGCCATCATGCTGGCGATGAATTTCGTGGATCGACACACCTACAATTTTGAAGAAGAGACGCTTCCCCTGGCGAAGGAACGCGATGTCGGCGTGGCAGCCATGAAAGTCTTCGGTGGCGCGAAGGGCATGGATTACAAACCACAGAATCAACCTTCTCAGTTGGCCTCTTCCGGCCATCACGATCACAGCCTGGCATTGCGATATGTCCTCGGATTGCCGGGCGTTGCCGTTGCGGTGGTTGGCATGTACTCCGAAAAAGAGCTTAGACAGAACATCGAGTGGGCGCGACAGTTCGAGCCTCTGTCACCTGAAGAGGAGGCCCAGCTCTTAAAACAGGGACGGGGAATAGCGAAGGAATGGGGCCCGCATTACGGGCCCGTCAAATAGAGGCACATCCATGGATGAAACTCAATGGTCGCCAACAGAACTCTGGAAGGAGTTTGATCCGGCGCACGATGATCTCGACTGCCAGATCCTCGAGCGCAGAGAAGATGAGGATTGCGTTGTCACCGAGCTCACTTACTTCAGCCACGAGTGCGAAGGCGAACCCATTTGGGTTTACGGCATCCTGGGCATCCCAAAATCTGACGAAACCGTCCCCGGCGTGCTGCACATCCACGGTGGCGGCCAGACAGCGAACGAAGCGCACGTGCGGCGAATGATTGAGGAGGGCTACGCTGCCCTTACTTTTGACTGGACCGGTCCGACAGATGATCGGGAGAAGGTCACTGATTTCGGAATGGCATCTACGGACAAGTATCGCATCGAGCCCGGCCCTGAATACAGCCATCTCTATCACGCCACGGCCATCGCCCGGCGTGGACTGACTCTTCTCGCAGGCCAGCCGGAAGTCGACGAAAGCCGGCTCGGCATCTACGGCATTTCCTGGGGCGGCTTTCTTTCGTGGTTGGTCAACGGCACCGATGAAAGGGTGAAGGCCGCCACTGCCATCTATGGATGCGGGGGCACTCTCAAATGGGGGAACGCCGGTGGCACTGATTTCGATCCGGAAAACGAGGAGCAGCGCCTCTGGAGTTTCTGCTTCAGTCCATACCAGTACGCCGGCACGCAGAGCGGCCCAATGCTGTTCCTCAACTGCACCAATGATTTCTTCGGCTGGATGGACACAGCGGAAGACCTGTTCGATGCGCTGGACGATCGGCACGCCCTCGCCTTCTGCCCGCACTTCAATCATCACATCGATGAAGATGTTTCTACTAATCTCTACGAGTGGCTCGCCACGCATCTGAACGGGGACGGCTCATGGCTGCCGCGTCCGGAAGTAGAAATTCGCAGGGAATCAGGCCAACTGATCGCCGAAATAGATGTGGAATCGGAAGAGATTGAGGACGTGGAAATCTTCGTCGCCAGCAACCACGTACCTTCCCCCTGCCGATACTGGCATCTGTGCCCGGAGGACGGCGAAACGACTGGCCACTTTCCCATCCCCATCGTCAACCAAAGCTTGAAACACGCTGTCTTCGCGAATGTCTACTACGAGGACGGTACATGCATCAGTTCCGTGCCACAGACGATTACACCGTCCGACCATGGAAAGCTGGAGGACCTCGCGCTGCCGTCCCTCATCATCGACGATTTCTCTGAAGGCATCGGCGGATGGTATCTGAACGGCCTCGGCACCGAGCCGTTTCCCGAGCCACTCCAACTGAATGAAACCGACGGCCCCGGGGAGACCCCTTCACTGACGATTGAGCCTGTTCTCATCGAAGGCGAATCCTTCAGTTGGATTCTCGCCACCCGCCGCATCGCAGATCTCCGCTGGATGCCCAACGAATACGAAGGCCTGCTTATCGTCATTCGTGCGAAATGCATCGGCCCACTCAAAGTGCGACTGACTCACAGACCGGGCATGAGCGATGCTGAGACATTCACCGCGGCACTCGATGAAATCGATGAACGATGGTCCAGCCTCGAACTCACCCCTTCTCAGTTCAAAGGGATTGAAGAAGATTCAGAACTGGAAACCTTCGATCAAATGCACCTGCTGGAAATAATTGGCACATCTCCCAGAGCGCATCCCCCGATTATTGATCGCGTGGAATGGATGTAGTTGATGCCCTTGTTGAAATGTTTCTGAGAAATGAGACTGCCTATGTTTCGCATGCTCATCCTTCTTTTCAGCCACTCCCTGTTCGCCGAGGCCAACTCCTGCCAGGGCTACGGAGCGGACACGCGAGGGGGCGATGACTCGCCCATCGTTGAGGTTACTTCGCTGGCAGATTCCGGCCCGGGCACGCTCCGGACTGCTCTCTCTGACGGGAACAGGCGTGTCATTTTCAAGGTCGGCGGAACTATCGAGCTCAAAAGCCGCATTGAGGTGAAGCACTCGAGGATCACCCTCGACGGATTTACCGCGCCCGCGCAGGGGATCACCATCACGAAAATGCCGCTTGCCATCAGGGGAGCCAGCAACGTCATCGTGCGTAACCTTCGCTTCAGGGATTCGGTGGACGACAACATTCGAATTCATGAGAAGAGCAGAAACATCGTTATCGATCATTGCTCCTGTTCCAGGGCGGGGGATGGGGCCATCGATATCACTCAAGGGGCGAGGGATGTCACCGTGTCATGGTGCCTGCTGGCAGAAACGGACAAGGTGATGCTCGTGGATTCTGTCACCAATTTGTCCATCCATCACAATCTGTTTTTCAAAGACGGACAACGCCATCCCCAGCTTCACAACGTCCGAGGATTTGACGTGCGGAATAACGTGATCCGCCAGTGGCGCGTTTATGGCATCCGTGCACGAGCCGGCTCGAAGGGCAATATCATCAACAACTTCTTCGGCCTCAGCAGCAACCCGGATAAACCGCTCAATCGTGCAGTGATCATTGTGAAGGGCGCAGAGAAACCTGAGGCGAACGCCGGAGCGATCTTCATTCATGGGAATGTGGGCCCAGGGAAACTCAATATGAACGTCTTGAGTACAGCCTCTAAACCATATGCGTGTCCCAAAGTGGATACGCTGCCTGCTTCCGAGGTTGAAGCGAAGCTGAGAAAATCAGTGGGTGCACGCCCGCTGGATACGGCGGATCGCCAGTATCTGAGTCATTGATCTGTAAATGGAAGAATCCCAGGGATTCGGGCAGACGAGGAAAATGCAATTCCAGAATCCAGAATCCAGAATCCTTATTCCCAAATCCCTGCAGCGTCCCCCGGGCGGATACGGAGCTTGACACGGGCCTGGATTTCTTTTCCCGCTCGGTTGATGCGCAACTGGCAATTCCCTGGTCCGGCCGCGTTGAGTGCGCGTTCGAGAGTGTCGAGGTTTTGGATTCGTTTTCGACTGACGCTTTGGATGATATCGCCGATCCGAAGTTCGGCTGATGCGGCAGGGCCACTCTCTTTCATCTCGAGCACGAGCACTCCTGGTTCAAACTCCAGACTGCGGCTCCTGGCGATGGCTCGGCTCATGGAGATGCCTCGGACACCCAGCATGGACGGTTTCCATTCGCGCAGCAATCGTTGTGGCAAATGGCCGAATGTCTTTTTGAAAAGAGTTGCCAGTTCCCGGGCATTCAATAACGCGCCACGCTCGAAGCTTGCGATCCATTGCCGAATGGCCGGCCTGCCGTGTCTGGCTTCGACCAGGTAGAAATATCCCATCCCCGCTCGATAAAAATCTTCGTCTTTGGTCAGGTAGTCCTCGGACATGGAATAAGGGCTGTCGATCCACTCGAAGAGCAGCGGTCGTAGCTTGTGCAGGGCGGAAAAAGGTCTCGGATGCAGTCGCTCAGCGGGCCCCCGTTTGCAGAATTCTTCGGCGACGCATTCGCCAACGTAACTCGCGTAGCCATCGCGAAACCAGCGAGTGTGATTCAGCTCATTGAATTCCTCTGTCGCGTAATCAAGCAGAACAGGATTGCCCTTCTCACCAGGAAAAGCGAGTCCAAGCTCTGTCATTTCGTGAACGAATGAGTGGGGAAAGAGACGGTTGGCCGTATGCATCCCTTCGAGATTCTCGGATGGCGGGACGAACAGGATCATCTTGAAGACGCCGCGGGAGTGTTGCCGTCTCGCAGTGATTCTTGATGGAGGACGATCAATTCGTACTAACCGCAGACGGGCCTGCCAGGTCCAGCGGACGCCGAACTCTTTTCTGACGTGGTCAGACATTCCAAGGACAAGTTTCGCGAGTTTTTCTGCCAGAAGTTTCAATCCGGTTGGGTACTCGACCGTCACGAGGCCATCGGCAATTCGTCCTTCTGCGGGCTGAGCAGCGACCAAAGCGTCAAGATCAATCTTGGGCTCCTCAAAACGCTGAAAGATTGTGACGCGAACTTTGTCGCGGCTCTGATAGTAGCGTCCTTTTGACCTTGGGGTTCTGTCGCAGCCGGCGAAGAACAGGAATTGAAGAATCGCGACCTGGAGAATGACTTTCATCGAAACCGTCATCCTTATTGCCTGCCCCTGATGGTGAAGGTTGGGGGCAATTGTAAGGACGGGCATTTACGTATCAACAACACATCCTCCCTGCCCTGTCGTTATGCGACTCCAATCTGAGTTGTGTGACTATGGGCAGCACTTACAAAGGGCGTGGAGTCAGTCTGTCCAGCTACTTTCATCGTTTGCCCAATGCCTCATAGAAAACGAATAGTCCCACCTGTGGCCATGGTGAGTCGCTCCCAGGCTTTTGCCTTCATAGCCTGGTCGCTTGTTTTACCTCATGCCGCATTTACCCAGTGCAAGGTGACCGAGCTGAAGCTGCTCGGAGAGCCGGGCATCATGCTGGAAAACTCGCTGGTGCGATTACGAATCCAGCCGACGCGGGGCGGGCGTGTCGATCAGTTTTTCTACAAGTTGGACGATAAATGGCTGACGTCTCGGTCGGACGGACGAGTGTTTGTCGATCGGCTGTGGAACTACGCGGATAACGCAGTCTATCGGCAATGGACGGAGGCGGTCTACGCCTACAAGATCGAGCGGGGAAAGGATGAAGCCGCGGTCATCCTGACCTGCCGGGGCTCAATCGGCATCGGTTCGCGACTGACCTTCAAGAAACGAATCAGCCTGCGGACAGGGGACGCGTCCGTCCGTGCAGACTACGAACTGGGGCTCGCCCACGAAGCGATGGTGCCTAAGCCGGCGGGCATCTGGTGGCACAATCGGCTCGGGGTGCCTCAAGAGGCGACAACCTATTTTGTGCCAACGAAGAGCGGCATCCAGACACTCACCTACGGTGCCGGCGCTGCCGGACAGTACTGGTGGTATGACCTTCCCCGCGGCTGGGCCGCGGCATTGGGCGAAGAAGGAACCGGGGTGGCCACTGTCATGGATGACCGAAAACTGATGTGCGTTTATCACCTGCTGAGGGGCGAGGCGGGACTGATGGAATGGGCCTACAGATCGGAAAACATTCCGAACGGAGAAGGCACTAAAACCACCATCTGGCTCGTACCATTTGGCGGGCTCAAATCTGTGAGCGGCGCTGGCAGCGACGTCGTCGGTGAAATCGTGGCCCCCGAAAAGCTCACTCCAGCGGAGGGCAAGGATGTACCCGTCACAATTAAGCTGACAGCACCCCGCGCATGGAAGGCCAGGGTCCGGCTCACCAGCCAGAAACTGCCTGACGGCGAAATTCGCGAGATCGAAACATGGTCTGCCGCGCTTTCGAACGAAGCCGTCTCAAAGAAGAAGATCCGGATCGAGCTTGATGAAGGCTCACACAAATTGCGAGCAGAGATTCTGCGAGGGGACGAACTGGCCGCCGATCTGATAACTGCCACCGTCGTGGGAAAGGCCAGCGGCGAGCTGGTCATCACCCCGTTGCGCAAACCGCTCGGGCGACTCGATGAGCGTTTCGAGCACAGGATCGCGGCAAAAGAAAAGGTCATCGAAGACGTCCCGCCGTCAGAAGAGGTCGTCACTCCGCACGTGAAGTGGGCCAAGCCGCTCGCAGCGGGGAAACTGAAGACACTCATCTTGAACGACGTACTGATCGAACGGGAGACCATCGAGCTGGCTCAGCGTGTGGAAATGGATTACGCCGCGCCGACAGTCGGTTCTTATCGAGGGATTCGCAACGCACGGCTTCCCAGCCGCGGGCTAACCTTTGAACAGGCGCAGGCAAATGTAGCTAGGCTCCTCAATAAGGATTACGACGCGGTGGTGGTTGGCGGAGTCAGAGGATCGCTGTTCACCGATGCATCGGCAGAGACGCTGCTGGCCAAGGTCAGAGACGGCATGGGCCTGGTCTGTGTCAATCCGAACAATTTTCCGAAGGCAGTCCAGGGAGCGCTTCCTTTTCAGGGCGGACCCTTCGGCTCTCGAGCGAAGGGCCAATGGAAGGCCACAGAGGATCATTTTCTTACCCGAGGAATCCCCTGGGATGCGATGCCGTCAGTCGATATCTCCCGCTACAAAATGAAGGACGGCAAAGTCCTGGCAAATGCCGGGGATGTGCCCCTTCTCGTGGTGAAAGAATTCGGTAAAGGCCGAATCGTATGCCTGACGTATGCGACCTCGTGGCAGGGCCCGGGATTCCACAAGAATGGGATCACGCCGTGGGTGCAGTTCGCGCCGACCAGGTTCGATTACTGGGAATACTACTTCAGCCTGCTCGCAAAGTGCCTGGTCTGGGCCGGGAAAGGGGAACCCGAGGTCTCTGTAACTGGGAGATACAAACCAGGAAAGATCGAGCTAACCATCTCTAACGCAGGCGAGCCCGTTGATGTCAAAGTTCGCCTGCCTGTCCAGGACGAGCATGGGCGTCGTATGCCGGACACTCCGGTCACCAGCAAGAAATTCGTTACGGTGAAGCCGGGCGAGAACAGGCTGGAGCTCCCTCTCCCAAAACTCTCCGGCGGGCTTCATCTTGCGGACGCCATCATCGAGGACAGAAAAGGGGCAAAGATTGATTGGACGACGATACCCATCCGGATTCAGGCGCCGGTGATGATTCAGCTCGATGTACCCGACAACGTCTACCGGCAAGGCGAAACAGTCACTGCAAAACTGGTTCTGAAATCGACGGATCAGGCTCCTTCTTTTTATCTTCATTCCACACTCACTGATTCAAACGGGAGGATCATTTGGCGAGAGGAAAGCAAAGCCGCACCGGGAAAAATGGATTTCTCCTTCAGATTGCCCGAGCCACTCACCACGACCGCTGTCCTTCGAGTGGAAGTGCGAGACAACCAGGCGCCGCAGTCTCATCTCCATGCGGCCGAGCAAAAGATTCTCACCATGCCGCCAGCATGGGATCGCCGTGAATGGGGGCCTTACCTCAGCGGGCTCTGGGGCAATCCTGCGGGGGCTTACTCTCGCGAGTACCTCGTGAAACATCAGGCAGGCCAGGTGAAAGCGGCCGGCATCGATGCAGTCATGACGACCGGGCGTTGGACTCTCGACGGAGAGCAGCGCCAGCCGTTCGAAATGGGGCTGCGCACAATCCCGATCGGCATGGCCTCGGATGTCCTCAGTCCCTCGAAACGCCGTGGCGAGTACTTGAGCTTCAAAGATCAGAAGTCTCAATACCTGCGAACGGGGGACAAAAAGTTCCTGGTGCGGCCCTGGTGTCTCAACGCGGCAGAATCAAAAGCACACGTTGCTAAAAAGATCAAAACGGCCCTTACCGCAGCCGCCCGCTACAAGCCGATCGGCTATATCTGTGGCGATGAACTTTCGGTGACCGACCATATCCAGCCGTTCGATTACGATTTCGGCCCACCGGCCCTCGCTGCATTTCGTGAGTGGCTCAAGAAAGAGTACGGGCAGCTTTCAAGCTTGAACAAGACATGGGCTACCCAATTCACTGATTGGAATTCGGTGATGCCAATGACCGCGAAGGAAGTCGCTCACCGCGGCAACTACGCGCCCTGGGCGGACCATCGGACCTTTATGGATGTCAGCCTGGAGCAGTTCCTTGATTACGTCGACACGGAGCTGGAGAAATATGATCCGGGCGCGCGCATTGGGACATCTGGCACGCAAGCCGCGGCAGCCTACGGGGGACATGACTGGTGGCGCCTGACGAGGGCCTTCGATTTCATCCAGGCATACGATCACCAGAATACCGGCGAGATGCAGCGCTCCTTCAACGAGATGCTCACCGGCTCGTGGTGGGGTTACTACACGCACGGGCCGGGCCTGCAGCACCAGTTGTGGCGGCGCATGCTCAACGGCAACCGGGGCGCGTTTTACTTCGCCACCGCCAACTTCATGCACGGTGATTTTAACTACTCCCGCACGGCCAGGGAGGGCACGCGATACATCATGGAATTCAAGAACGGCCTGGTCCGCCTTCTGTACGGATGCGAGCGCGTCACCGATGTTTACATCCACTACTCGCAGCCCAGCATTCAGGGCTCGTTCATCACGGGAGGGGAAAATGAATTCAAGAACAACCGGGCCGGCTGGTTCAAGATGATCGAAGACGCGGGCATGCAGGCACAATTTCTATCGTACCAGCAGGTCGAACAGGGCGAGCTGAGTAAGCTCATGCCAAAGGTGTTCATCCTGCCCTATTCGGTCTCCCTTTCGGATGCCGAGGCCAACGAGCTTCGTAAATACGTCGAGGCCGGCGGCACACTCATCGCCGATGCGCGCTGCGGGTTGTTCGACGAACATTGCTCGCCGCGCAAGGCCGGCGCGCTCGACCATGTTTTCGGCGTCACTCGCACCGAGATAAATCCCAAAGCCAAACGCATTCACGGCGAAGTTGTTTTCACGAAGAGTTACGGCGAATGCGATCCCCGCAACATCAAGTTCGAGGACCAGTCCGGCGAGCCGGGCATCAAGATCACAAACGGCGAATCACTCGGCCAGATTGCGGAACGTCCGATACTCACGATCAACAAGGCAGGAAAGGGCAAGGCCGTGCTGCTCAATCTGTTCGTGGGAAGCTACCCTCGGAAGCGAAAAAGCGGGACAGGTCAGCCGCTTCGCCAGCTCATCAATGAAGTGTTCGACCTGGCGGGGGTAAAACCCTTTGCCAAGGCCGGCACTTCCGATTCAGAGAAGTTTTATCTGGCCCGTTATAGAAGCGGAGATGCCAACTACATCGCCGTCCTGCGTGAACCGGCGAACATTCTCACTGGAGGCGGCCCGGGCGGAGCAACCACGGGGAAAGCGCCCAAACCTTCAGCCGTCACCGTCAACTTTGCAGAGACCGCGCATGCCTACGACCTGCGTGATGGAAAGTACCTCGGCAAAACGGACCGCTCCGAAAAGCAAATCGATCCCGGCAATTGCCGGGTCATTTCCCTTCTGCCGTATCGTGTACGTTCAGTGAGTGTCTCGCTGGACGAAAAGACTGTGGGGCCGGGAGGTGACGTCAGATACTCAGTCAATTTGAAAGCTCGTTTCTCCAAACCGGGGTTCCACGTCTTTCGCATCGAGGTCACCGCCCCGGACGGCGCCAGGGATTGGTATGGCACACAACTCACCGCGGCCGATGGGCAGGCCGAATCTTCATTCAAGCTCGCCCTGAACGACATCCCCGGCAAGTGGCAGATCAAAGCCACAGACATTGCTACAGGCATGAGCGGCGAAGCGAGATTCACCATTAAGCGATGAGTGCTCTTGGCGCTCAGTGACAAGTAAGTGTAATCAGCCGCCCTCCATCTCGACTATCTATCACTGGTGCCATTTCTACTTGTGGAAGCAGACAGGCGCCATGAGACTCAGAAAGAAATCCTGATAAACACATCATGTTGAAATGCCGAGAAGCGGCCCGCCTCATCTCTGATTCACTGGACAGACAGCTGTCACTCAAAGAGTGGCTCAGATTGCGAACTCACCTGTTGCTGTGCAGGATGTGCGCACAATGCCGGGAGCAGATGCTCTTTTTGCGGAAGGCCCTGAACCGGCTTTGCGCTTCAGCAGACATCAAAAGCACACAAAGCAACTGAAACCGCAATCAAACCGAGGAGTATTGCATCCATGGAGAGGCCAACGACAGAGTCGCTCGCAGAGCCCCGATTCAAGGAAAGCGTCGAAGAGGAAGTTCGACGCCGGTATGCCAGAGGCGCCGAGGCCATCCAACCCGCGCTGTGCTGCCCCACCTCTTATGAATCGGAGGCCCTCAAGCTCCTGCCCGAAGAGATCCTGAACGTCGATTACGGCTGTGGCGATCCTTCGAAGTATTGCCAGGAAGGTGAAACGGTCCTCGACCTGGGATCGGGCAGCGGAAAGATCTGCTACCTTGCATCGCACAAGGTGGGCGCGAACGGCTCCGTCATCGGCGTTGACTTCAATGACAAAATGCTCGAACTGTCACGTAAGTATCAAGGCGAGATGGCAGAGAAACTCGGATGGCACAACACCCGCTTCGGCAAAGGCAAGATCCAGGACCTCGCCCTCGACCTCGATCTTGTCCAGGCGTGGCTTTCTGAAAACCCAGTCAAAACCGTGGAAGATGTGACCGCATACGAAGCCGAATGCGAGCGTATTCGGACCGAGCATCCTCTCGTTATGGGCAGCAGCGTCGACCTCGTGGTTTCAAACTGTGTGCTCAACCTGGTACGGCCGGAGGACAAGCTCGAGCTCTTCGACGAAATCTACAGAGTGCTCAGACGCGGCGGTCGCGCCATCATCTCTGACATCGTCTGTGATGAAGATCCGACCGAGAACATTCTGTCCGATCCCGAGCTCTGGAGCGGTTGCATCTCCGGTGCCTTCCGGGAAGACCAGTTTCTCGAAATGTTCGAGAAGGCCGGCTTTTACGGCATTGAAATCCTCGAACGCCAGGAAAAGCCGTGGCATGTAATTGAAGGGATCGAATTCCGATCGATAACCTTGCAGGCATTCAAGGGCAAGGATGGCCCGTGCATGGAGCTCAATCAGGCAGTCGTCTACAAGGGCCCGTTCAAGAGCATCAAAGACGACGACAACCACACCTATCCCCGTGGCCAGCGCGTCGCGATCTGCGAAAAGACCTTCAACATCCTGACCCATCCCGACGGCCCGTATCACGATCACTTCATCGCCATCCGGCCGCACGAAGAAATTGGCCTGGAGGTGGCCGCACCTTTCCTCTGCAACGGCACGACCTTGCGCCACCCGAAAGTCACCAAAGGCCAGGAATACAACGAGACCCGCCTCACCAGCGGCGAATGCTGCGAGCCGGGTGAGTGTTGTTGAGAGATTCTGGGGAACGGTTTCGGATCGCGTTCGCAGGGCTGGAGCTACATGTTGGAAAGAAACCGGGTAGCCTGTCCCTTCCGGGGGATTAATATCGATTGACTGAGTGGGGCAATTAGGGAACTGGCTTCAGGGGCAGCACAGATGGCAGAATCAAGGCGGGTCAGGGAATAAGGCAAAGCAGAGAGGCAACACGCCGCCGAAACTGGTCAGAGTGAGACCCGTCAGGCAGAAAGGTCTTCATGCCTTCTTTCTGTCCCTTACTTTCCCGATGAGCCTTGACTTCTTGAGAGATTCCGCCAGTTCGAACAGGCTGTCCCAGTCGCGGAGGCGCAAATCAATCGCCTTGGGGGACATGTCCGCCTTCACCACTATTTTGTCTGCGTGCTTCTTCATCAGAAATAAATCCCAAGTTCACCAAATCTGCAAGGTCCTGAATCCTACCCGCGAGAAGTTTCATTTTCACCAGGCCGCTTGGTGAAACGATTTTCAGTTTTCTACCCTCCCACTCACGTTGCTCCCGATCTTCCCACACATCTTCGAGCATGGGAAATACCAGGACCAAATCGAGCATGAGAAGCGTATCAGCCTCGATTTTCACCAGGCGATATACCTCCCTCTCCCTGTCCGTTCCGATATCGAACGGAAGGCGTCCGGTTTCGATATCAAATCCACAAGCCTTGGCAATGTCCTTGACTCGATCCAGGTCATTTCTGGTGATGAGGACATCGATGGCCTTTGTGAGACGGGCGTACCCATAGACGATCACGGCAAGGCCACCACACAAAGCGTAATCGATGGATCCCTCCTCAAATGCATCGACCAGGCGTTTCAGCTCTTCATAAGGTCTCATCTACACACATCCCGTTGAATAGAGACTTGGCGGCAGTCTCGATCGCAGAAATCAGTCCTTCGATCTTAAAGAAGCCTGCTGGATAACTGGCGGCACATTCTAACACGATCTTTATCCCTTCTCGGCCGGGGGCATGTTCCGTACTACCCCAGATACGCTAAACACTTACGGCAGCCTTCGGCCGCAACCAAATTGCATTTCTCTCGCGCGAAGTGGAATCTTCTGCGTACTTTGCACTCGCAGTTTAAGGAGGGAACGATGCAGAGATTCCTTGACAGATACAGTGCCGATATCCAAGGCACTCTGAGTGGTTTTGATCGGCTTCTTCTCCGCGGGACTTTCCGTGGCCTCATGCACATCGGTGGAGTTTTGGGTTTTCTCAACTTGGTTTCGGTCAGACTTAAAGACTTTGCTTCCTTTGCAGAAAGAGCCACAGCTCAGTTGAAACAGAAGACATTGGCTTTTGCAGAGACCCTTGGACGTCCGGTCCAGGAGGCATATCGAATCGAAGGCTCCAAAGAACAGTATGCTCAGCAAATCACGACCAGAGATTCCATTGAAGAGGGATTGGTTTGCATCATCAAAGCAGTAGAGCCATGCCGCTCCATTCGTTTTTCTACAAACGAGGAGACCGGCAAACCGGAAATGAATTACGAACGACGCAAGTGCCAGTTTCTCTACCACTACCTGGTGCATCCCGAGTTCGGCTTGATGTTCGCCCGCGTCCAAACATGGTTCCCTTACGAGATTCAGTATTACATCAACGGGCGCGAATGGCTGTCCCGCCGGCTCGATAAGGCAGGCATGCCCTACCAACGCTACGACAACTGTTTTCTTTCGCTCGGAGACATCGAGCGTGCGCAAAAGGAGATGGAGCAGTTTCTTGAACTTCCGTTCATCGACCTCCTCACCGAGCTCGCCCGCCAAGTCAATCCTCTCTATCGAGACATGCTCTCCCCAACAGGAAATGATTACTACTGGTCTATCATCCAGAGCGAATGGGCGACCGACATCATGTTCAACAACGTGGAAAGTCTGAATGCGATTTATGCAACGCTTGTACGAGGCGGCATGCTGGCCTTCGATTGCGAAAACATCCTGCGTTTTTTCAACAAGCGTCATCTTTCCCATGAAGCTCGAAGCGACTATCGCAGCATCGTAGAAGGAATAAGACTTAAGCATTGGTATCAAGACAACTCTCAGAAGCTTTACAACAAACACAGCGTCCTGCGTCCCGAAAACACCATCAACAATCCCAGGGTGTTCAACGTATTCCGGCCCAAAGAGAACGACCCGAACGGCCCTTGCGACTTACGATATCTGCGCAAGAGTGTTGTAGACATAAAACGCCGCTCCGAGATCTCCCAGAAGTGCAACGAAAAGTATCTCGATGCACTTGCAGAGCTTGACACCACCGTTCCTCCGAAAGAACTCATCGAGCCGGTAACACGCAGGACCCGCTACAAAAAGAAATATGTCCGCGGTCTCAGGCCATGGACTCAAGACGACAGGGCTCTCCTTCAAGCAGTTAACAACGGCGACTTCAAGGCAACCGGATTTCGTAACAGAGACCTGTTCCCCATTCTCTACCCAAATGCGGACCCCAATGACAGAAAACGTCTCTCCTCAGCCATCACTAGAAAGATCAGATTGCTTCGAGCACACCGTCTCATAAGAAAAATGCCCCGAAGCCATCGATACCGAGTCACCGATGATGGAAACAGAATACTCAACGCCATCCTTATGACGCAAAATGTTTCGCTCAATCAACTTCAAAAGGCGGCAGCGTAGATTTCTTGCCAAGAAAACAAAACTTTGATCCTTAATTGCATACACCGCTGGCTCCGGGAGCGACCGTAGGTCGCAAAGCCGGCGAGACGCCGGCGTGCCCAGGGTCGTTTCAGTGTAGCTCGGAAGGCTGGCAGCCCGTCGACACGAAATCAGGGAGCAGACTCCACAAACGGACCGTCCTTCTGGACTCTCTCGTGAACTTCCTGGAACTCCTCAGTACCATCGTCGTCCCACAATTCCAGTTCCAGACCGCGGATGGCGCCCTCCTCCCTTCCTGTCATCCTCTGAACGTTAACTTGCGCGAGCGCAGGATAGTAGATGGTACTGCCGTCCATCAGCCGCAGGGCCGCGACATGTTTCGGAACGGGCGTCGGCTCACGTGAAGAGAGCTCGGCAAGCTTGTCTTCATCCACTTCCAGGCCCAGGCCCGGGCCGTCCGGCACTGGGGACGATCCGTTTACGACGGGGATTCGATTCACGGTGATGTCATCTTCGTACTGATCGTCCAGGTTTACTGAATGAGCTGTGGCTGTGGGAAGCACCGCAGAAAGGTGCAGGGCATATGCCTTGGTGAGTGTGCCGCCCGTGATCTGTAACAGAACCGGATGGTTGGCCAGGGCGCAGGCATAACCGAGCTTTAGAGTCGCACCAGCATTACCGGAAAGCATGTAAATGTCCGCGCAGCCTCCAAGGATCTCCTGCCCGCCTCCCAGCATCGGGACGTGCATGATCAAAGGCAGATTGCTCTTCTCCCTCAGAGTTCGCCAGCCTTCGATATCTTTCCGTTCAATGGGGTCTTCGATGAAACCTGCAGTACGAGCCTTCTCGAGTTCTTTAATGAGCGAAAGAGAAGTGGCCACCGACCTGTTTCCGTTGAAGTCGTAGTGCATCTTGAATCCATCGGGCGCTACTTCATCGACTGTTCGGCTCTGCTCAAGCACATCAAAGTAATCACAAGTGTGCATTTTCATGATCGTATAGCCTTCGTCTGCTGCCCTCGGTACTTCCACGCGGAGCGTTTCCGGCGACGCCGGTTTGGTCCAGGCCGCGCAGGAAACGGCGTCTCTTTGTTTCTGACCCATGAGTTTCCAGGCAGGCACGTCCAGGAATTTGCCCATCAGGTCATAGAGCGCACCGCTGAGCCCTGCATTGAGATCGTTCATCAAGAAGTTGAAAGGCGATTCCCCAATCATCGGCTTCCAGGTGGAATCCGAAATGGGGCCGGAACGGACTTCACCGATGCCCACGAGCCCGTTGTCCCCGTGCACCTTGTAAGCGGTCCGCAAATTCCAGTTCGGAAAATGAGCGTTGTAGGCCGCGCTGCGCCTGGCCAGCTTGGGGTAAATCGGAATGACTTCAATTTCTTTGATCTTCATGAGTATGCCTCGATGTAAACAAGGGGTGCATCTGACCTTACCAATCCCGCTCTACCTCCCCTACCCGGTCCGAACGTTTTTTCGCACGAATCTGATTGTTCGCTGCCTCCTCTTCCAGGATATCCTCGACACTGTAATCAGGCACCGGCAACGACCGGTTCACGAAATCAGAACGCATGGCGCCGTCCGTCGCAGTGGAGCGGTCTGCCTGGCCGGTGTCGTCGGTATTCATTTCGCTCTGGTCGTAGTCCTCCCAATCCTCATCTTCAAAGTCATCGCCCTCCTCCTGATCGCCGCCGAGAAGGTCGAGCAGTGCCTGAAGCTCGCTGGTGGCCTTCCTTTTCGAGGTAACCGCCGGGTTGATTCTGTCGATGCGATCCAGCAGTGAGACGGCCTTGTCCTGCGCGGCTCTGGCCGCGGCCAGATGTTTCACAGGTTGATCGAGCATCGTCTCAACTTCCTGTTCTGTTTCATCATCCAACTGTTCGCGGATAGCAAGCTGGATCTGCAGTCGCAGATCTTCGAGCTTGACCTTCGCCTTTTCGGTCCGGCCGGACAGCGCCTTTTGCCGATCCTTCAGAGGCCGGAGTCTTCGGCGTTTGTGCTCCGGCGACATCCGACGGGCAGACGCCAGACTCGAGCCATCCCGTGTAAGCTTCTGCTGCTCTCGATGGATTTCGACCAGTTCTTTGTATATCTCGTTCGCCTGCTCCTGGATCTCCTGCTGCCTCTGCCGCTCCTCTTCCAGGGCCTCCTCTGCTTTGGCGAGGCGGAGGCAAAGCACCTCCAAACCCTTGCTGGCTTGCGACCAGTCGGGCCGCAGCAGAAGAGCCTGCCGCATCGAATGGATGGCCCGTTTCAGAGAACTGGCCTGCGAAGCGGCATCGGATGCGCTTTCGGCAAGACCCGCGTGAGCGAGCGCCAGATGATACCGGCAGGCTGCGATCTGCTGAGGGCCCTCCAGGCTGCTGGATGCTTCAACAAGAGAGGCCAGGCCGTCCTCGAAGGATTTCTGTTTCAGTAGTTCAATGCCCAGATTGTAAGTAAGCGCGGCCCTGCGGGATGCGTTTCTTTCTGCGGTCAGAGCCTTTCGCAGGGCTGTCACCCCTGTTGTCCCCGCCGACTCCGGCGTGGCAGACGTGATCGGCACTATCAGTGCTGAGAAAATAAAGATGAGTGTCTTGTTCATAACTCACGACTCCCTGCAATCGCCCCCGGAAACAAGAGCAGCAGTATCGCCGGCGCCACCAGCCACGGAAACAGCTCGTCGTACTGGATGCTCCCCTTGCCTTCTATGTATCGCCTCGGCGCTTTCACAGCCCAGCGGCGGTAGGCCGGCCCGAGGAGGAAGCCGGATGCGCTGCCCCGGGCATAGGTGCCATCCGGCGCGGACGCGGCGAGATTCATCAGCGATTCTTCCTTCAGGTACGTCCAGACCTCCTGCCCGCGATGAACGAGAAAAGCAGATTCGTCTTTCAGGGGAGTGGGCGTTCCGGTGTCCGTCAGATTGATAGCGGTGACCGGTATTCGTGAGCCGAGACTGGGGTCGCCATAGCCGACGACCAGCAGGCGCGCCTGGCGGCCGGCAATGGCTTCAAGCGCCCTCTCCGGCTCGCCGCCCTGGTCTTCGCCGTCGGTCAGGAGGATGACGTCCTGAAAGCCTCCGCGGTCGTCCGTCAGAACCTGGTCGGCGACCTTTTCAAACGCAGATTGCAGATACGTGCTGCCATGAGCCACGCTGTCGGTGGAGACATCTCGAAGCATCATGCGCAGGAATTCGTAATCGGTGGTCAGCGGGCTACGTATGGCCGCAGTTCCGGCAAAGATGACCAGGCCCACGCGTTCGTTTTTGAGAGCGTCGAGGCAGGTCTCGATATCCTCTTTGGCGCGGCCGAGCCGGCTGGGCCGGATATCTTCGGCGAGCATGCTTCGGGAGACGTCGAGCACGAAAACTATATCGCGGCCGGCCTCCTGGGTGGCCCTCGGCCGCGGGTTGCTGCCCGGCCGGGCCATGGCGAACGACAACAGGATGACCGCCAGCACGGTGCACCATTCGACGCGATGACGCTGGCGGATGCGCTGTCCGCAATCGTCTGTGCGCGGCCCGCCGTAGTTTTCGAGCATCCATTTTCTGCGCCGCCGTGCGATGAAGAGGATACCGGCAGACGCGGGCACAAGCGTCAGCCCGAGGAGCATCCACGTCTGCTGGAGGACGAGTCCGTTCATGGGATCCTCCGGAAAACGGTGGAGACGCCGACGACTTGGGCGAACAGCAACGTCAGCCCGAATGCTCCACAGAATGGGAACAACTCCCGCCACTCCTGATATTGTTCCACACGAATCTCACTTTTCTCTAGCGAATCGATTTCCTTGTAGACCGCGTGCAGCGAATCGAGATCCTGCGCCTTGCGATAAATGCCGCCGGTCTCTTCGGCCATCCGCATCAGAATCTGCTGCGCGGGCGAAGGCCCTTCCGCATCGATCTCAGCCGAAGTGAGGCCGGGTATCGGGCCAGCCAGGCTGATAACGTAGATGCGGATATCCCACTGCCTGGCGAGCGCAGTGGCTTCGAGGGGCAGGTGCCGTCCGCAGTTGTTCTCACCATCGGTCAACAAAACGATGACGCGGCTTTTCACGTCCGCACCGGGAATATTTCTGTTCTGCAAATCATCAAGTTTGCGCAGCCGGGCTGCCGCCAGGGTGACCGCATCACCGTAAGCGGTGCCGTCTTCGTTGGGGCGGTCCTCAATCGTGAGCGCCTTTACAATTTCTGCGAGGGCGTCGTGTCCGGTAGTCAGTGGGCTAGCCGTATCCGCGTATCTTGCGAAAGTGATCAGCCCGAGCAGATCGTTCGGACGACCGAAGAGCTCTTCCTCGTCGCCGAGGATGAAACGCTCAAGAACTCTTTTGACCGCCGCGAGCCGCGTGATGTTCTCGTCTTTGGCCTTGACATGCATATCCATTGAACTGCTGATGTCGACGAGCAACTCGATGGCGACGCCACGAGTGGTAGCGGAGTTCTGTGAAACCTCCAACCGCGGCCGCGCCAGGCCAAGCAGCAGGGCAAGGATGGCCGCGCCGCGCAGGTAATCGGGAAGGCGATGCCATCGCACGCGCCAGGACTGTATGGATTCGTCCAGGAGCGACAGCGAGGAATACTCGACCGCCGCGGCCGGCCTTTTCAAACGCCACCACAGCAGCAGGACTACCGGCACTGAAAGCCAGAGGATGTGAGGCCATTCAAGGCGCATCAGATTCCTCCGGCAGTGGCAGCGCGTCACCAACGGGCGGAAGTTTGTCTGTAAACTGTCCGTCTGAGAAGGCAGAATGAATAGTGATGGTCGGAATGCTCAGAGTTACCTTCGCCTGTTCTGAATCGGCTTTTCGGCTGACGGGGTTCCAGGCAACAACCAGCGATTTTCCCTTCAGCTCTGCCGGCGGCCCAGCCTGCACTACCCATGAGTAGCGATGGACCGAATTTTCACTCTCAAGTCTCGTGGGATGGGTGATTGCATCCACGAGGTCCAAGCCATCAGAAGGAAACTCCGGTGTTTCAACTTTGTTTCCCGGCGTGGTGATGAGTTCGAGCTCGATGTGGATGGGTTGTCCTGGCTTCGCGCTGGTGTGGCTCAAACGAAGGTACGCCCGCAGATCATCTTCTGATTCGGATGTCTCGATGGCCCAGTCGATACGCGTCGTTGGTGGTGGTTTGCCGCATGATGAGAGAACAACGGCGACGATAACTACTGCAGTCTGGAAACTGTTACTGGACATCGGATACGAGCATGCGTCGTTTGGCAGGGCGGCCTCAGCGATAAAAATCGATCCAATTCACTTTGAGTGATTTTGGCTGCTTCTTCAGAAACTCGCCGGGAATCAAAACCTTGAAGTATCCATCAAGAGGGATACTTGGCGCCCGTTCCGGCTTGAGGGAAACCGGCGTTATCTTCAAGAACAATGGATGCGAGTCTTTAACTTTGTTTTTGAGATCTCTACGACCGGGTGACCCAGTAATGGAAACGTAGGTGCTTTTGTGGTGAATCGAATAACTGCTGGCTATGACGCGCGTGCCATTATCAAGTTCGAGATTTTCCAGACCTCTGAGGTGGAGACGAAGCTCGACCTTCTTCGGCCATCGGGTACGCGGCCTGATGGTTGCCGATCCGATGCCACGCTTGGACCTGATGTGAAAGACGACCAAATCCGATGTGCCGTCCACCACTGATTCAGCCTCTTCACGCGTGATCCGCTCATTGGCTTTGATGTCAAATTTGAGCTTTTCCTCCGCCCAGCAAAGGGAAGACACTGTGGCTGGAAACAGAATCAGCAGGCCAATTCTCCTCATTCTTTAACCTCCGGTCTCATCGGCTATTCGACGATGCCGGGCCCTGAAATAGGAGGATAGGGCCTCGACACAGTCGACGTCAGGGCCGATTTCAAACCAATCGATCTCGGCCTCCTGACAGACGCCTTGAAAATCACTTCCAGGATTCGCTGCATTCAACTCGCGTGAAATATCGGCATCGATCAACCTTTGTAGACCAGTCTCAGCGTCACGCATTTCAATCAGACCACCCGCGGGGATCTTCCGTTCCGCTGGATCGACAACGCGCACCGCGGTGAAATCGTGACGCCGCGCAAGAACTTTGATCGACTCGCCGTAATCATCGCAAAGAAAGTCCGAGACAAGAAAGACGATGCCGCGCTTGCTGGTCACCTTGCCGATAAATTCGATGGCTGCGGTGATATCTGTGCCGCGATTTTTCGGCGTGAATTCGACGAGCTCGCTGATGATGCGCAGCACATGCCGCCTTCCCCGTGACGGTGGGATGAAAAGCTCCACCTCGCTGGTGAAGAGCAGCAGACCGACGCGGTCATTGTTCCTGGCCGCTGACCAGGCAAGGAGCGCGGCTGTTTCATGCGCGGCATCGAGCTTGCGTCGCTCGCCGCTGCCGAAGCCTTCAGATGCTGAGATGTCAATGGCCAGAATAAATGCCTGTTCACGTTCCTCGATGTAGCGCCTGATGTATGGCTCGCCGCTGCGCGCCAGACTGCGCCAGTCGATGGCTCGAACGTCGTCACCGAATTCATATTTGCGGAGCTCATCAAACTCGATCCCACGCCCCTTGAACACGCTGTGATACTCACCCGACAGCAGATGCTCGACAGGTCGCCGGCAGCGTATTCGAAGGCGGCGGAGTTTCTCTTCAATGAGGTGATGCAAGGGGAGAATGGGTGATGGAAGAATGGGTGATGGTTGATGGTTGATGAATGAAGACGCTTAAATGCCTGTTTCTGCCATTAACCATCAACCATTCTTTTCTGCCGGATACTCACCTTCCGCAACACGCGGCCGACGATCTCATCCGATGTCACATCTGCTGCTTCGGCTTTGTAGGTCAATGAAATGCGATGGCGCATGATGTCAGAGGCCACGGCCTTTATGTCATCCGGCAAAACCGAATCGCGGCCGGCCATCAGGGCGACGCCGCGGGAGGCCCTGGCAAGGTAGATCGATGCTCGGGGTGATGCGCCGAAGCGGACGTAATCTGTCAGATCGCTGAGATCGTATTCGCTAGGCCTTCGCGTGGCCTGAACGAGATGGAGGATGTAGAGCTCCAACTCTTCGGCCAGGTAGATCTCGTCCATCAATGTGCGAAGCTCGAGGATGGCTTCGAGGTTGCTGACTGCTTCGACTTCGAGCAACGGTTTCGATTTCGCCATGCGCTTCAGGATCTCGTGCTCTTCCTCGAAAGAGGGATACTCGACCACCAGCTTAAACATAAACCGATCGACCTGTGCTTCCGGCAGTTCGTATGTGCCTTCCTGTTCGATGGGATTCTGCGTGGCGAGGACGAGGAAAGGCAACGGCAGCAGCATGGATTCTTTCCCAAGCGTCGCCTGTTTCTCCTGCATGGCTTCGAGCAGAGCGCTTTGAACCTTTGCCGGAGAGCGGTTGATTTCATCGGCCAGAAGAATGTTGGTGAAGATAGGCCCGCGCTCTGTGCTGAATGTCGAGGTCTGCGGGTTGTAGATGAGCGTGCCGATCAGGTCACCGGGGAGCAGGTCTGGCGTGAACTGCACACGGCTGAATTGGGCATCCAGGCTCTGGGCAAGCACATTGACCGTCAGCGTTTTTGCCACGCCGGGGATGCCCTCGACAAGGACATGGCCATCGCAGAGCAGTGCCAGAAGGAGACGATCGACCAAGCGCTCCTGTCCAACAATTACGGTTGCGATCTGCTCTCTTATTTTCGAAAGAAGTTTTCCGCCGTCGTCGATGCGCTCTTGCATTATTGGCTAAGCGCCTTCATATCATGGCCCGACTTCTTAAGTAGTTTGGCGCATTCAATCTTTTTGCCTGTCGCTGCTGCCTCGAGAATGGCATCTGTCAGAAGCGCGACACGGGCACCGAATGTGGGCGGCACGTGGTTGACCTTGGAGCGGCCGGTGAGGAGTCTGCCGAAATTGTCAGCCGGGCACGCGGGATAGTTTTTCGGGACCGAGAGCGGGATTTCTTCGGGTTGTTTTCCCGGCTTAACAAGCATGAGCTTTTCGTCCTGAAAAAAGAGCACGCCCTTGTCGCCCTTGATGCGGATGTCTTCCCTGAAGCCATGAATGTAGTCGCCCAGAATGACCACGCGGCCAGCCGCGCCGTTTGAAAGCTCTACATTGAAGGAGCCATTAATGGGCACTCGTTTCTTTTCGCCCTGGTAGTAGTAATCCGCGCTGCCTTCCGCGCTCTTCGGCAAAAGGTCGGTCATCCAGAGCAGGATGTCCAGGTAGTGGCTGCCTGAATCGTTGAGCTGTCCCCCACCTGAGAAGCGTGGATCGCCGCGCCAGGAATGGCCGGACCAGTCCTGCGCCATATAGATGTAAAACGATTGTACCTCACCGATAGTGCCGCGGCGGAGTTGCTGGCGCAGCGTGTAGAACTTTGCGGCAAAGTGACGCTGATAATGAATGAGGTAGACGAGATCATTCTCAGCCGCGATGTGAGCGGTCTCGAGTGCGTTGCCCACCCCGCAGACCATTGGCTTTTCAATCAGCACATGCTTGCCCCCCTCCAGGGCATATTTCGCGTGCTCGTAATGGAGTGTGTGCGGAGAGAAGACACCGACTGCGTCCACATCCATCTTGTCGATCAGCTTCTTATAGGCGGAACGATTTGTCAGATGCTCAACTTTGTAGCCGAGGCTTTCCTCGAGCTGCGTGATGCAGGCATCGTTAGTGTCTGCGGCCGCAACGACTTCAACGGAAGGTGTGGATTGCACGAGCCGCATGACGCGGTTACGTCCTGCGCCGCCGGGACCGATAACGCCAAATCTTATTTTCTTTTTGGACATGGTGTAAGGATGGCTAATGGTTGATAGTGATGGTTGATGAAAGACGGGTCTGCTTTTCAATGTTGGTCGCTGGAGTAGAATCTTTGAGACCGAGGATTGCAAACCATCAATTATTCCCATGAAGATTGCCTTGGCACAGATCAACCCCACCGTAGGTGATATATCCGGTAATCTTCATCGGGTTCAGGAAGCCTACTGCCACGCGGTCAAGGAGGGTGCCGACCTGGTGGTCTGTCCTGAAATGGTGCTTTTGGGCTACCCGCCCAAGGATCTGCTGGAGCGGCCCGAAATTCTCGAGCGGCTGGATTCCGCCCTGAAGGACCTGGAGGCGATGGTCTGTGAAATGGGCCTTATCGTTGGCACGGTTTTGCCCAGTCCGGGCCCAGGGCGACCGCTCATCAACGCGGCCGTTTTGTTGGCTGACGGACGAGTTCTCCAGACGGTCGCCAAATCGCTGCTGCCGACTTACGACGTGTTTGATGAGGAACGTTACTTTGAGCCGGCGACATCCAATGAGGCCATTGAATTCAAAGGCCAACGGCTCGGAATCACGGTCTGTGAAGATATCTGGAAGCATGCCACTGAGGATGTGCCGCACGATTACGGTCGAGACCCGGCTGCGGAATTAGCCTCGCAAGGCATCGATATTCTAATCAACATTTCCGCCTCACCATATAACGCGGGCAAGGCCGCATCGCGTCTGGAATTGTTGTCTCTGGTGGCGCAAAAATTCGAGTCGCCGATCGTCTATGTAAACCAGGTAGGGGCCAACGATGAACTCATCTTCGATGGACGCAGCATGGCCCTGAACGCGTCCGGGCAGGTGACCTGCGTGCTCCCGGGCTTCGAAGAGTCGATGAGTATTATCGATACAAAATCGATGGCCGAGGTGGACGGTAGTGACTGCGCAAGTAGCCGCGGTGGGTCTGCACCACGAGACGATATGGAAGAGATCGTAGATGCGCTGTCGCTTGGTATTCGAGACTATCTTCGCAAATGCGGATTCAAGAAGGGCCTGATCGGTCTCAGCGGCGGGATTGATTCTTCAGTGGTGGCATGCCTCGCAGCCCGTGCGATTGGTGCGGAAAATGTATGGGGGATTTCGATGCCGTCGCAGTTCAATCTCAGCGCGAGCTATGAAGACAGCAAAGTCCTGGCAGAGAACCTTGGTATTCGTTTCGACTCGCTGCCCATTCAGGATGTTTTTGACAGCTACCTGAAAACACTCGCGCCGGTGTTCGAGAACCGTCCATTCGATGTGGCCGAGGAGAATACACAGGCCCGTATCCGGGGCGGGCTGTTGATGGCCTGTTCGAACAAATTTGGCTACATCGTTTTGACTACCGGCAACAAGTCAGAGCTGGCCGTTGGTTACTGCACACTTTATGGGGATATGTGCGGAGGACTGGCTGTGATTTCGGATGTGCCGAAATGCATGGTTTATGAAATGGCGGAGTGGTTTAACCGCGAGGAAGAGGCGATTCCCCGCCGGGTCATCGACCGGCCGCCGAGTGCTGAACTGCGTCCTGACCAGAAAGATCAGGATTCACTGCCTCCCTACGAAGATCTGGATTCTATCCTGAGCGCGTTTGTCGAAGAGCACCGGTCTCGCGATGAAATACTCCAATCAGGGCACGACAGAGAGGCAGTCGATAAGGTCCTGCGCCTGATCAATCTCAACGAGTACAAACGCTCCCAGGCCGCGCCCGGATTGCGCGTGACGACTAAGGCATTCGGCTTTGGCAGGCGGATGCCTATTGCTAAATCGTTTGATGTTTTGATGGGCCGGTAGTGGCAGCCGGAATCGTGGGTTCTTGAAAGCATCCTCGGCTTCAACCCAAGTTCCGGCTACCTCATGTTCTGCAGACGCAGATTTGAGAAATAGTAAACACTGTTCCGACCCGGATAAACGGAGTCGAGCGAAATATCTCCAGTCTCCGCTTTGGCTTCGTTATAGGTGATCACAGGCTTCTTATTAAAGACAACCTGGATTCTGCTCTCCTTAAATGCAAGCCGGAAGGAGAGCGGGACATCTGGCTTGAACAACGCGCCCGCGCTTTCCCCAAGAATTTCGGAATTTTCCAGACCGTCTTCCCAGCGATAACGGATTAAAGCGACCTGCCCTTTGGAGGCTGCGAAGCGGAGTGCATATCGTGTGGCACCTACGTCTCGGAATGAAAACTCGAACGCTCGTTGGCTTTCCTTCTTCGGGTATTGAAAGCTCCCTTCAAGGAGCCCGTTTCTTACGGGAAAGGCCAGACGCATGGATGGAGCACGAAAATAATTTGACCAGCGCGATTTCCCATTCTTTATAGTCCACTCTCCTGGCGCTCCAGACCAAAATTTAGGCAGCCCTTCACTCAGCAGATTAATTCGTTCTCCCGATGCAAATCGTTTTTTTGCTTTAGGCAATTCCTCGGCCAGATATCTTCCGGATGCCTTCGCTTCTTTCAGCCACGACGATCTGATTTCTCCCTGGACGCGGATTTTTCTGATTTTCAGCACCGCCTGCGAACCTATCAGTACCAGGCGCGGGCCCGGCCGGCTCTTCAGGTTACTGGCCTTAAGAAATACCTCCCCATTCAGAGACCATGCAATCCGGCTGCTGGTTCTGGTAATTGTCAGCACATAATCAGTGGCTGGCTTTAACGAGTTCTTATTGGATGAAATAATCATCTGTTGTTTATCACCACCAGTCCAGATTGCGCTGTCGAGGCCGCTCTGAAGCGATTTAAAGAAACCGAAGTAACCACGGGGCAGGTCGTTTTCCATTGATGTCGGGATATGAACCTGGGCGGCTGCGTGAACCCCCCACGCAAGAAAGGCCCGGTCCGGATCAATGAATTTGTCAACCCTGAAGTGTAGCTCCAGCTTCTTGAACCGGTTGTACGAAACGCGGTGACCCAGCCAGAAGTCGCCTTTTATCTCCAACCCCAGTGCATCCGGTTTCACATCGCCGGTGAACCACCAGTCTCTGAGCTGCTCGGGTCTCTTGAACGAGTACACAGCATCCAGGTCGTCACCATCGAGTCTGGCATCGCCGGCCAAGGCGCCCTGGAGGGTTCCTTCCTGCAGCTTCTGCTCGAATTCTGTGAGCGTCTTTTTTGCTGAGGCAGCCGCTTTTGTGTCTGCATATTTTTCGTTTATTTCATCCAATACTTTTCTGATGTCTCTCCATCGCTGATCGGCGGCCAGTTTGGCGGCCTCGTGCACGAGCTTCTCAGCTTCTTTCTCCCGGACAATGGAATCCATTCGTGCAAGTGAACCATGCAATTTGGCGATCAGTTTCTTGGATTTCTTGCCTTCTCCAAATCGCGCCTTGGCAATAGATCGCTGTCCGCGGAAGAATGCAAGTATGGCCAGCTGGACCTGTGTCTCAGGATCTCGAGAACCTATTTCGATTCCCGCGAGCTCTAGTTGTTGATTTTCTGTCAACTCTGTGAGAGGTCGGGCTACTTCGACGCCCCTGGTCTTTATATAAACCTTGCCATCTCTTACATCTGACACCTTGCCGGAGACAGGGCCTATACGATGTGTGAATCCAATAAGGCTGCGAGCGTTTGCTTTCGCCCTTTTGAAGATCTCATCAATACTCTTGATGCCGTGCTTCCAGAGCTCGACTTCGGCGCGGTTGACTCCTTCCAGGTTGCCCAGGAAATGCAATGCCTGGTCATAGTCTTTTCGGAGTACCATGTTGGATATCTTTGAGTAATGCTCATAAATACCAGCATAGTTCTGTGAGTCTTGTTCTGCCTCTGTCAGGGCCGCGGGTTTGCCCTCTTTTAATCCGCTTTTCCAACATTGAAAATTCGACAGCATATGCGCCGTCTTCGTGTAATGGCAGAAGTTTTCGGGCTTTTTCGAGGACACTTTTCGCGTTCTTTGAGTTTCCGGCCCTGTAAGCCTTACGAGCCTCATCAATATCGGCCATAAAATACGGCCGAGAGGCGTCGCGGACTCGCTCCGTCTCCTGGTCCAGCAAAACATGAGCTTCTGTGAAACCTCCTTTGGAATCCGCACTTTGTTTCGCTTTAAGCTCGGTAAGCAAAGTGTGGGCGGCGATAAACTGCTGTTTTTCGACAAATTCATTTACCTGCTGAAGGATCGTCTGTATTTCCGGATTGAGTGATGCCTCCCTCGGCTTGTCCACAGGAACGCGGGTGATTTCGATTACTTCCTCTTGCTTCGGATTTGTCACTGTTGGTCTTTTGCCTGACGCAATCTTCTTCTGAGAAGAATTACCATTCGAGGCACGGCGGATGGGTTTTTCCAACTCGTCATCTGCTTCCGAGGGCGGTTTTGCCAGGCCGATGGAGCTGGCCAGTACACGGGGCCAACTGGGCATCATAATCGTGAACACAGTCAGACATGCGACCATGGTGATACAGACACCTAGAAAAATGAATTTGCTCTGGCCGTGCTTCGCATTGATGCGAGCGGTTCGCACAATGGTCTTAAAGCTCGCCATCCCTGATTGGGACGGCAGATTCTTTTTTGAAATGTTTATCGAAGACTGTGCCGGACCTGCCACGATGCCGGACTGTGATGCCTGCGCAGCAGCCAGAACGGCTGACCGCGCTCCTTTGGGCTGCACCGCTGACATTGTAGCGCTGCCAGTGCCCTTGAGGCCATGATAGATAGCGCTCAAATCACGCAGCAGATCTTTGGGCGTTTGATATCGGTCACTCGGGGCCTTTGCCAGCATCTTCATGATGACGTGGGCCGTGGCTTCGGAGAGCGCGGGGTTGTAATCCAGGGGCCAGCGAGGGGTTTCATTCAAATGCTTGACCATGATGATGGCCGCGGAGCTGCCCTCGAAGGGCGGATGGCCGGTCGACGCATGGTAAAGCGTTGCTCCCAGCGAGTAGATATCACATCGGACGTCAATGATGCCGTCGCCCCGGGCCTGTTCGGGAGCGATGTACTGAGGTGTGCCGACAGCCACTCCAATTTCGGTAACTCGGTTATCATCGCCCTGTTTGGCGAGGCCGAGGTCGGTCAGCTTCACTCTGCCGTCCTTGGTGACCATGATGTTGTCCGGCTTGATATCCCGATGGACGATATTCTGGCTCTGTGCATGCTCCAAGGCCTTTGCGACCTGGATGCCCATCTTTACCGATTCTCTTTCCGGGACGACCTTGGTCTTTTGCAGCCATGCTTTGAGAGTCGTTCCTTCGACGAATTCCATGGACAGGTAATGCTTGCCATCGGGCGTTCGGGCCGCCTCATAGGCCTGAATAATGTTAGGATGGTGCAGCTTGGCCGCGGCCTGTGCTTCGCGATAAAAGCGCGAGAGATACTCCTCATCGGACGAAAGCTTCGAATGCAGCACTTTGAGAGCAACAACCTGCCCAGTCCGTGTGTCCTGTGCTTTGTGGACCTCGGCCATGCCTCCGGAGCCGAGCCTTTTGATAATGGTGAAGGGGCCAACCTGGGTGACATTCATGTCGTCACGGAGGCTCTGAATCTCCAGCACCTGTTTGCTGGTGAGGAAACCGTGTTCAACCGCTACCTGTTCGATGCCCCTGAGCAGCCCCTGGCCTTGGTATGATTTGTAGAGCTTTAACAGATCACGGGCCGACGATGTGTCTATGTGACCGGCTTTCTGTGCATCCTCAATAAACCTGGCGTGGGTTTCAATTGCCATGTTCCTGACGTCTCCGGCTATCATATAGTAATCCTGAATGCTCTCTGACAAACGGCATCATGCCTACTTGCATACGCGAAGAGTACCAGGTTGCAAACACGGTTCCCAATACTGGCAATGAAGATCTCGTGCATAGTAGATGCGGAACGGTCTTTACCGCAAGCCTTTATCTCGCAAATGGCTACGGTTGTCTGCACGGGCTGCAGGTACAAACGAACTTCTGGCTTTGCTTTAAACTCAGTGACCTCAATGGCGAGTGATACCACAGTCTGTTGCTGATACGGGCATCACGATCAGAATGTCAGTGCCCTTTTGGACGGCCCCCGTATAGGAAATGAACTACGCTCTGCCAGTATTAATCCAATCTCGTATCGAGGCAAGACAGTGATTCTGGATCTGGAACGTGCTGCCCGGGCTCAGGAATCTACTCGGATTCTGGATTCTGGATTCTGGATTCAGCAGGATTCTGGATTCTGGATTCAGCAGGATTCTGGATTCAGCGGGATTCAAAATTCAGGAGGATTCAGGGATGCTGGGGTTCTTGAGGGATTCTGCAGGATTCAGAACTCAGCCATGTCAGCCACCGGACCTGCATAGATGCACAGGAGAAGAGGTCCTTGACAGAGGGTTCATCGCAGGAGTAAGAAGGCCGTAGAAGAGAATCGAGACGTTGAGACGGTTAAATTCTCTCTTGAATACTGAGCCCTGAATCTTGAATCTTGAATCCTGAATCTTGAATCTCAAATCCTGAATCTTGAACCCTGAATCTTGAATCCTGAATCCTGCTGAATCCTGAGGCCAAAATCCAGAATCCCTGAACCTTGAACCCCAATCGACACATCATCGTCCGCGGCGCGGCCGAACATAATCTCAAGAAGTTGGATCTGGATATTCCACGTGACAGGTTGATCGTTGTCACCGGCTTGAGCGGATCAGGTAAGTCGTCCCTCGCGTTCGACACTATTTACGCAGAAGGCCAGCGCAGGTATGTGGAGAGTCTTTCTGCTTACGCCCGCCAGTTTCTGCAGCAGCTCAATAAACCGGAGGTGGAACGCATCGATGGCCTTCCGCCGACA
>Ga0187827_10001037_pt1 | contig 41906 bp, 49 predicted proteins | sample ETNtaG_39_FD_167969 | JGI IMG/M metagenome (GOLD analysis project Ga0187827, IMG submission 167969) | Marine microbial and viral communities from oxygen minimum zone, Eastern Pacific Ocean - ETNP2014_SV_150_PacBio MetaG (Illumina Assembly) | ecosystem: Environmental > Aquatic > Marine > Hypoxic...
CTCTAAATTAAACGAACTAAAACTATTAATTTCAATGTTATTTTTTATTAAATGATCAAAAACAGTTTTATTCACTTCTTTTGGATAGGGAGTCAAAACGGCTATCTTATCAAGTTTCAAATTTGCAAACGCCTTGAGTGCAGCTTTCATAGGTGTGGAAACATAGGCACCCTCTTTTGATTTATTTATTTCATCGGCAATTCTTTTATCGCCAATGGCGATAGTGCCTGATGTGCACCCATAGGCAATTGAATCTATATGTTCACCGGGCAAGATGTTGCCGGCTATGTCTGCTAAATGTTCGACCATTTTTAAATAATTTTCTTTGTTAAGAGGATTTTTAAAGGGGATTCTGTTTACATAAATATCAACATTTTGATTATGGCATATACGACGAAAATCTTGTTCTATGGTGAAATCAGTTGAAAGGGCAATAACGCCGATTTTTGGATTGGGAGATTTTGATATGTCTGGCTTTATGTCAACTTGTGAAAAATTTTTCATGGTTGATTTGAAAAATAATCCTCACATTCCCCCTCTCTATACACGTCTGTTGTTGAACAATGCAAACTGCCGCCAAAGGCATACACATCCCTGAACGGAATTGGGATTACGTCCATGCCAAAGTCTTCCATCTGTTTAATCATTTTTTCTTCACTTGCCTCAACGCATATCGTTTTAGGATTAACAATTAACACATTCATTGATAGCCATATTGAAGAATAACACATCGGGGGAGGCGCATTATGTATGGACGGGGCAGCTTCATGTATTTCCCATTTATTATCATCAAAAATTTTTCTTTGTTCAGATGAAATTTTTCTATTCGGATTTATAATCATCACCCCCGGTTTTATAGGCGTAAAACACGCATCAATATGAGTTGGCATTAAGTCTCCTGGTAAATTAATTTGATGGATCCGATGATTAGTAAAATGCCTTCTCAACCAATTCAACCCATGTAAATTGGACGTAAAATTATTATGAAAAAATAAATCTTTCCCAAAACGTAAAATTTCCGCAGCATCAAAAAGAGGTTCGTTATCATTTAAAATGAAATCTCTTTTTTCTATTTTTTTATATCTTTCTTCCTCTGATATACCTTTTGGGAGATAATTAGATTTATAAGTTTCTTTTGTAAGTCTTGGTTTTGGAGCGGCTTCCCAGCGCATATCAGGATCTTCTTTATAATATTGTTCCAATAATGGTCTATAAGCTAAATATTCAAACCAACGGCATCTATAAGACATTGGGGCCTCTAACATTTCATTACCAACTGTTAAAATAACGTCCCGGGGTGGCATACATCCAAACATTCCTTCATTTTTCCAATCGGGCGTAGCTATAGGTTGACTAAAATCTATTGGTGTTGGTCTGTCCACCTTTATATCAAGAGAATTTAAAACTTTGACAAAATTATCTAATTGAATTATTGCTTTCTCAACTGATTCCTCTGACCTAGGTCCATGTGAACCTTTCATACCGCTATCATCACTCAATTTAGGTTCAAGGGCTGGTTCCATTGGAGGAATATTTGACTTATCAGCAACGCCCACTATGACATGCTTTAATTGATCCCATTCATTCCAAGAATTCACTATTTTCATATTTCTCTCTTTTTATGCTTATGGTAATAATATGATATGAAAAAAACACTAAAATAAAAATAGAATTTTTCAATTTACTATTATAACAACCAGTATGGATATTACAAATAAATCACTTCTAAAAGACAAATGTTATATTAATGGGGCATGGATAGACAGCAATAGTAAGGAAACTATAGATGTCAATAATCCAAGCACTTTGAAAATCATCGCCAAAGTCCCAAAATGTGGAAAAGAAGAGACCAATTTTGCTATTACAAAAGCCAATGAAGCATTCAATAGCTGGAAAAATTTACCAGCAATAGAAAGATCATCCTTCCTTCGTAAATGGTATAATTTAATTGAAAAAAACCAGGAAGATTTAGCTAAAATTATGACTTTAGAACAAGGAAAGCCTCTGGCTGAATCAAGAGGTGAAATAGCAATGGCAAACTCATACGTTGAATGGAATGCAGAAGAGGCCAAAAGGGTTTATGGAGATATCATACCTGACAGATTAACTGATAGAAGAGCTGTTATTATAAAACAGCCTGTAGGTGTGGTTGGGTCTATAACTCCCTGGAATTTTCCAAGTGCGATGATAACAAGAAAATGTTCTCCTGCATTGGCAGTTGGTTGTACTGTTGTAATAAAACCAGCTAGTCAAACTCCTTTATCTGCCTTGGCTTTAGCTGCTCTAGCAGAAGAAGCAGGGTTCCCGAAAGGTGTAATTAATGTAATTACAGGTTCAGCAAAAGAGATTGGTGGTGAGTTAACTACTAATCCTATTGTTAGAAAGATATCTTTTACTGGTTCAACTGAAGTTGGTAAAATATTATTAACTCAATGTGCGACTACTGTTAAAAAAGTGTCAATGGAATTGGGTGGCCACGCACCTTTTATTGTATTTGATGATGCTGATGTTAATGAGGCGGTAGAAGGGGCCATGACAACTAAATTCAGAAACACAGGTCAAACTTGTATATGTGCTAACAGATTATATATTCATGAAAAAGTATATGATGAATTTTTAGAAAAATTTAGTAATGCCGTATCAAAAATCAAGGTAGGTGACGGTTTTGATGAAGGAGTAATTTCTGGACCTTTGATTGATGAATTTTCATTAAATAAAGTTAAAGACCAGGTTGCGGACGCTGCAAATACAGGGGCAAAAATTGCTGTTGGAGGCGATGTTCACTCACTTGGCGGAAATTTTTTTCAACCTACTGTTTTATCAGAAGTTACTTCTAATGCTAAGATCACTTATGAAGAAACTTTTGGACCAGTAGCTCCTCTATATAAATTTTCAGATGATGAAGAAGTCATTAAGCTGGCAAATGACACACCATATGGATTAGCTTCATATTTTTATTCAAGGGACATTGGAAGAGTATGGAGAGTGGCTGAAGCATTAGAATATGGTATTGTCGCAGTAAACACCGGCGCGCCAACAAAAGCAGAAATTCCTTTTGGGGGAATTAAAGAATCAGGTTCGGGTAGAGAAGGTTCAAAATATGGAATCGATGATTTTTTAGAAATTAAATATATTAGTATGGCTGGAATTTAACTTCTATTTATAACCACGCAGCTCCTCTAACTCCCCCAGAATCTCCATAAAAGTTTTTAACAACTTTTGTACGCAATATATCACTGAATACATAATTCTGTAGTTGATTATTAATGGTTTCATATATGTAATCAATATTTGACATTCCTCCACCCAAAACAATAACATCAGGATCAAGAATGTTAACTACTAATGACAAGCCTCTAGCTAAATGATCTACATAATTATCGAGGGCCTCAATACATCTATTGTCTTTTTTTTGAAAACCTTCGATAATTTGATGAGAATCTAAGTTTTCATTATTTATTGAATTAAAAATACTTGCAAATCCAGGTCCGGAAACATACGTTTCCATACAACCAGAAAGGCCACAATAACATTTGTTTGAGTATTTTTTTTCTAAATCAGTTTGATTAGGCAAAGGTATATGTCCCCATTCGCCTCCTATTTTGTTTGTTCCCTGTAAAATTTTCTTATTTACTACTATTCCTCCTCCCACCCCTGTTCCAATAATTACTCCAAAAACAACGGAATACTTTTTTCCAGCACCATCAACAGCTTCAGAGAGAGCAAAACAATTAGCATCATTTTCTAAATTTATTTCTCTATTTAGTTGGCTTTCAAGATCTTTTTTTATTGGCTTCCCATTTAACCATATTGAATTTGCATTTTTAACTAAAGAAGAATCTACTGATATCGCACCTGGCATTCCTATACCAATTGATTCTACTAATCCAAATTCATTCTCAAATTCTACAACTAGAGATTTAATCCCATTTAATGTCCCTTGATAATTTTTTTGTGTTTTTATTCTTTTTCTTGATAATTCTTTTCCATTATGATCAATCAAAATTGCTTCAGTTTTGGTACCTCCCAAATCAATCCCAATTTTCATTTAATTAACGAAAATTATTTTTGAATATATTTCCAAATTGTCGGAATAATAAAAACTGCAAGAGCTATTTTAAACAATTCACTTGGAATAAAAGGGAGTAATCCTGCAATAATAGCTTTTTCAAAACCAATGATAAAACTTAAATATCCTATCCCGCAAATAAAAATTATAATTGTTCCAAGCAACAGTGGTATAATACATTTAATTATTGATTTACCGTAACCAAGATCTGCAAAATATCCAATCACAGCGGCTGCTATTGTCATTCCGTATAAATAGCCTGCTGTTGGTCCAATCAAGTAAAGATGTCCTCCTCCTTTTGCAAATACAGGCAATCCCAAAGCGCCCTCAATTAAATATGCTACAAGGGTTAAAAAGGATAACTTCCAACCATAAGCCATTGCAATAATTAAAACTACAAAAGTTTGCATAGTCATCGGTACAGGCCAAAAAGGGACTTGTATTTTCGAAGAAACTGTTAACAATAGTGTTCCAAATAAAATTAATAAAATATTTTTTACATAAGTCTTAACTCCTTTTAAAGGAAGTAAACTATTAATAAGTGTTGAATTGTTATCCATTTAATATCCTTTCTATAGTTGTAAACTATAAAATATTTAGCATCAAGCTTATAAAATAATCTTAAATTAAAAAAATTGATGCTAATCCTAAAAAAGAAAGAAAACCAAAAACATCTGTTATGGTAGTAAGAATAACACCGGAGGCTAATGCTGGGTCAATATTTATTTTATTTAATGAAATTGGGATAAGTGTTCCCACTAAACCGGCAATGACCAAGTTAATAATCATGGCCGAGGCGATTATTATGCCTAGCAAATTGTTGTTAAACCAGTAAGCTGATATTATTCCGACAATTAAAGCAAAGATAATTCCATTTATTCCGCCAACAAAAGTTTCTTTTATTACAATTTTTATTGCGTTTGTTGGGGTAAGCTCTTTTGTGGCAAGAGCTCTTACAGCCACTGTCATTGTTTGAGTTCCTGCATTCCCCCCCATTGATGCTACAATAGGCATAAGCACAGCTAACGCGACAACTTTTTCAATTGACGCTTGAAAAAAAACAATAACAATAGATGCAGCAACTGCGGTTAATAAATTTACTAGTAGCCATGAAAATCTTGACTTAATTGTATTAATTAAATCTTCAAATATATCTATTTGACCCACTCCTCCAAGTTTTAGAATGTCTTCCTCTCGTTCTTCCTCAATGACCTCAACTACATCATCTACGGTAATTGATCCTATTATACTATCTTGATCATCTACAACTGGTGCACTAACCATCGCATATTTAGTAAACTGGTATGCTACCTCCTCTTGATCAGTTAGCACTTTAATGGTTCTCGTTATTTTATTTTGAATTTCATTTAAAATGACTTCTCTTTTTGAACTCATTAAACGACCAAGAGGAACGATACCTGTGACTTTATCTACTTTGTCCACTAAATACACATCGTAAAAATCTTCAGGTAAATTTTCTGTTTCTTTTCTCAAATAATCAATAGCATTACCTACATTCCAAGAATTATCGACAGCAACAAATTTGCGTTGCATAAGTCGACCAGCACTATCTTCGGGGTAGTTTAATCCTTCCTCAATTAATTTTCTTTCCAAGTCAGGTATCGAACTTAAAAAAGTTTCTTGATCTGATTCTTCTAAATCCTCAACAACATCGACAGCATCATCAATATCTAACTCACTAACATCAGATGCCAACTTTTTAATATCAATTTTTTCTATAATATCATCTCTCAGGCTCTCATTTAAATATGTTAATATTTCTGGGTCAAAAGAATCCTTGATATTAACTATAAATTTACTTCTATTGTCATCATCAAGATTTTGTATTATTTCTGCAAGATCAGCATTATGTATTTCTTTTACATATTTAATTAATTGAATTTTATTTTCCTGAGTTAGTAATTTTTGAATTATTGATAAAGTATTCTGAAAAGATTGATCTTTGTTTAATTTATCAGCTAAGATGTCAGACTCAGATTCCATTTAATACCTCATTTGGTGCGGCCGAGAAGAGTCGAACTTCCACAGGATTAATCCCACAGCGACCTCAACGCTGCGCGTCTACCGGTTCCGCCACGGCCGCAATTTAAATAGAGATTGAATATCAGATAGGGTATTAAGTATCAAATTAATATGAAATCAAATATAGATATAAAAACTTCTAACCAAAATATTGAATATTTTGATGCTCTGAATTTTATGGAAAAAAGAGTAGATAAAATCTTATGCAATGAAGAAAACGAAATGTTATGGTTTCTTAACCATAATCATGTCTATACATGTGGAACAAGCGCAAAAAAAAATGAAATTCTAGGCGAAACAAATATACCAATTTTACAAACCAATAGAGGGGGCAAAACCACTTATCATGGCCCTGGTCAAAGAGTTGTGTATTTTATGATAAATCTTAATAAAAGGAAAAAAGATATAAGAAAATTTGTAAACGTAATAGAAAATTCTGTAATTTCATTGCTTAAAGAATTTGATATTGAAGCAACAACTTTTTCTGAAAGAGTTGGAGTTTGGGTGATAAAATCACAAGGAAATAAATTATTAAAAGAAAAAAAAATCGGTGCAATAGGTCTTAGAATAAAAAAATGGATAACTTATCATGGGTTAAGTTTTAACATTGATCCTGATTTAAAATTTTATGGAAAAGTTGATGCATGTGGTCTTAAAGACTTTTCATCCACATCTCTTAAAGATTTGTGTATTAATTTAACTAATAAAGAATTTGACAAAATGTTTAAAAAAAAATTTAATAATGAATTATCACAAATGTAAAAAGCAATGTAAATTCTTATCAAGAATTGGATTAATTTCATTTTTATAAAGAAATTCATCAAAGTGATTTGGTAATTTTGACTTAAATTCATACTCTTTATTATTAATAATAAATTGCAAAAAAAATGCAGTTAATTTTAATTTTTCTAGATTGTAATTTTTTTGTTTATTATACTTCTTATCTCCAATTATAGGGCAGTTTAAATATCTAGAAACTATTCTTAATTGATGCGTTTTACCAGTTAATGGTCTAAATAGAATTATACTTAGTTTCTTTTTATTCTTTAGAACTCTATACTTTGTAATAGATTGACTAGCATTGGATAAATTACTTTTGTTAATTATTCTTAATTTAACTATAGAGTCTAAATTTTTTGGTATACCTTGACAAATAGCTAAATAAATTTTTTTAATTTTTTGTTCTTTAAATAATTTTCCAAAAATTTTTGTAGTTTTCAAATTTTTAGCAATAATTAATAATCCTGAGGTTTCTTTATCTAAACGATGAACTAAATTATAATTATAAGATATTTTTTTTATTATATCATCGATTGAAATGTTTTTTTTATTTCCTCCTTGAGTTACAATATTACTCCATTTATTAATAACTATAAAATCTCTATTCTGAAAAATTATAGATTCATCAAACTTTTTTTTTAAATCTTTTGGAATTTTATTATGAATTAGATTTTTTTTAATATAGGGATAATCATCTTTCGAATAATTAAAGATGTTAACAATATCATTTTTTATAACTTTATAATTTGCTTTTATTTTATTGTGATTTATTTTAATTAATCCCTTCCTAAGATTTTTTTCAATAAAATTTTGATTTAAGGAAGAAAAATTCCTTTTCAACCATCTATCAATTCTAGTTTCTTCATCTTTTTCTTTAACTTTAAAGTTTTTTATCAAAGTCAAATATTGTTTATATTAAATCCAAAAAAAGCACCAAAAATACATAAAGAAATAGAAAAGAAAATATAAATAAATAATAAAAATAATTTTTTATCATTAATTAATTGAATAGCTTCTAATGAAAAAGCAGAAAATGTAGTAAAAGATCCCAAAATGCCAATAATCAGAAAATATTTAATAAATTCATAGGAAGTACCTTTATTTTCTAAATTGCTTGCTAAAATTCCTATTAGAAATGATCCTATAAAATTAACAAAAAGCGTACCAATAGGAAAATTTGGAAAATAAAATTTGAAAAAATTTGATGTTAAATATCGAAGAACTGCTCCTATGGAACCACCACTAGCAACATAGAATATATTAATCAAAATAATTAAGATTTAATTCTGTTCTTCTTCAGTAGATTTTTTTTCAACTACTGGTCCGCTATCTTTACCTTTTGCTTCTTCATCCCTATCTATAAGTTCAATTATAGCTGTTGGTGCATTATCTCCAAAACGATTACCAAGTTTGACTATTCTTGTATATCCACCAAAACGATCTTTGTACCTCTTTGAAAATATATCGAAAACTTTTTTTGTATTTTTTTCATCTCGTAGAATAGATATTGCTTTTCTTTTTGACTGAAGATCTCCCTTTTTTCCAAGTGTTATTATTTTTTCAACATATGGTCTAAGTTCTTTAGCCTTTGGTAGGGTTGTTGTAATTTGTTCATGTTTTAATAAAGCATTTGACAAATTCATTAACAGAACTTTTCTATGAGAAGAAGTTCTATTAAGTTTCCTATGTGTAATATTATGTTTCATTATAAAACGAATTATTTATTAAAAGGATCTTCAAATTTTTTTGCTAACTCCTCAATATTTTCTGGCGGCCAATCTGTAACAGATATACCAAGACCTAGATCCATTTGCTGCAAAACTTCTTTGATTTCATTTAGTGATTTTCTCCCAAAATTTGGAGTTCTTAACATTTCCGCCTCAGATTTTTGGACCAAATCTCCAATATAAACAATATTGTCATTTTTCAAACAATTTGCCGAACGAACAGAAAGTTCCAATTCCTCAACTTTTTTCAATAAATTATGATTAAACGGAAGTTTCTCTTTTGTACTTGGCTCTTGTTGTATTTCTGGTTCATCAAAATTAATAAATGGCTGTAGTTGATCTTGCAATATTCTTGCAGCAAGAGCGATAGCATCATCAGGAGAAACAGCTCCATTTGTTTCTACTTCTAAAATCAATTTATCATAATCTGTTACTTGTCCAATTCTGCTATTTTCAATTTTATATGAAGTTTTCTTCACAGGACTAAACATTGCATCAAGTTTAATTTCACCAATTAATTTGTTTTCATCTTCTGCTACTTCGGCTGAAACATATCCCTTACCAGTATCAACATTTGCTTCCAATTCAATGTCGGCATTACTATCTAAAGTCATTATTATTTGATCATGATCAAGAATCTCTGTTTCAGAATCAGTTTCAAAGTTTCCAGCTCTAATTTCTCCAGGACCTTTTGCTTTTATATACATTTTCCTGGCTCCTGGAGAATGAACTTTAATACCAACAGACTTTAGATTAAGAACAATATCAGTCAAATCTTCCTTAACCCCAGGAATTGTTGAAAATTCATGAACAACGCCCTTAATTTTTAATGAAGTTATAGCTGCTCCTTGCAAAGAGGATAATAAAATTCTTCTTAGCGAATTACCAAGTGTGAGACCCAATCCTCTTTCAAGAGGTTCAGCTATAAGAACACCATATCGGCCATCATTTTCTTGAATATTAACATCCATTTTATTCGGCTTAATTAAATCCATCCAGTTTTTTTGTAGCACTAAATTACTCCTTATAAATTTAATTATTGATTAAACTCTTCTTCTCTTTTTTGGCCTACAACCATTGTGAGGAATAGGTGTTACATCTTTTATTGATGTAATTACGTATCCAATCGATTGTAATGATCTCAGGGCAGATTCTCTTCCTGAACCGGGCCCAGAGATCTCAACTTTCAATGACTTCAAGCCAAATTCTTTTGCTTTATTACCAACATCCTCAGCTGCAATTTGAGCTGCAAATGGAGTTGATTTTCTAGATCCTTTAAAACCTTTGAGTCCAGCAGAAGACCAAGCAAGAGCATTCCCATTATCATCAGTGATAGTAATAATTGTATTATTAAATGATGAAATAATATGAGCAACCCCACTTGCAACCTTTCTTTTTAATTTTGCTTTTGTTTTTTTCTTAACAACCATCTCTTAACCTTTTGTTACTTTTTTCTTTCCAGCAATTGCTATGGCTTTACCTTTTCTTGTTCTGGCATTTGTGTGGGTTCTTTGACCTCTAACTGGAAGTTTTTTTCTGTGTCTCATGCCTCTATAACATCCTAAATCAGTTAATCTTTTTATATCCATAGAAATTTTTCTTCTTAAATCCCCTTCAACAGAATAGTTTGACTCGACAAATTCTCTTATTTTATTTACTTCACTATCATTGAGTTCATTTACTCTTTTAGTTTTATCAATTGAAGTTTTATCACAAATATCTTGTGCTATTTTTGAACCAATTCCAAATATATAAGTAAGAGATATATGAATTTTTTTATTTGTTGGAATATTTACGCCTGAAATTCTTGCCATATAAAATGCTTAAAAAATTTTACTAAAAAAGATGTGCGTGGATACATGATAATTGATACAAAAGTCAAGATAAGAAATATCAAAAAATGCCTATAAATTATCATTTTTCTAAGATTTTAACAATATCTTCAGTAATTTTTTCGATTTCCTGATTTCCATTAATCTTTAAATAATCTGAGGGATATTTAGACTTATAAAAATCTGATAAAGGTTTTGTTTCCGATAAATATCTAGATATTCTTGTTCTAATGACTTCCTTTTTATCATCTGGTCTATCTTCTGCTTTAGATCTTGAGATTATTCTTTTTACAATAATTTTTTCATCTACATCAATATCAATTATTTTATTTATTTTAAGATTTTTGGAATTTAAAATAGTATTCAAAAATAATGCCTGACCCATTGTTCTAGGATAACCATCTAAAATAAATCCTCTCAAACAATCATGATTGCTTATTCGTTTAGAAACAATTTCGTTTAAAACATCATCTGAAACTAATCGACCTTTATCAATTATATATTTAAGTCTTGTTGAAAGTTCATCTTTTTGTAAAAGTTTATTTCTCAGGATATTGCCAGTAGATAAATGAGGTATTTTAAAATTATTTGAAATAATATTTGCTTGTGTTCCTTTTCCAGCACCGGGAGGGCCAAAAAAAATTAATATCATTAATTTAAGCCCCTCCTATTTTTACTCTACCTTTTAATTTTGTTTTTTTTAACAAACCTTCATATTGATGTTGAAATAAATGAGATTGCACTTGATTAATGAAATCAATCATTACAACAACAACAATGAGTAAACTAGTCCCACCCAAATAAAAAGGTAAACGAGTAGTAGCTAATAAATATTCTGGAAGAAGAGCAACTGATGCCAAATATAAAGCACCAACAGTAGTCAGTCTTGTTAATACATAATCTATATATTTTGAAGTATTTTCACCTGGCCTAATCCCAGGGATAAAACCGCCGTATTTTCTAAGATTTTCAGCTTGTTCATCTGGATTAAATACTATCCCAGTATAAAAAAAAGCAAAAAATATTATCATAGCTGCATAAAGTGCATAATAAATTGGTTGACCTCTACCCAAATTACTTGAAATAAATAAAAAAATTTCACTTGAGGAACCTGCTCCAAAACCAGACATTGTATTGGGCAAGAGAAGTATAGAAGAGGCAAAAATAACAGGTATCACTCCAGATGTATTAATTCTAAGAGGCAAGTGTGAACTTTGTCCTCCATAAATTTTATTGCCAACTTGTCTTTTTGGATACTGGACCATTAATCTTCTTTGTGCTTTTTCAATAAAGACTATAAAAATTATAAGAGCTAAAATTAAAATTAATATTGAAAGAATAAATGCTGCACTTAAATCCCCTTTTCGTCCAAGATCAAGCATATTGACAACAGCACCAGGTAAATTTGCAACTATACCTGCAGTAATGATTAGTGATATTCCGTTTCCAACTCCTCTAGATGTAATTTGCTCACCAAGCCACATTAAAAAAATCGTTCCGCCAACAAGAGTAATAACAGTTGTGATTTTGAAAAAAATTCCTGGATCAATAACAATATTACCGTAAGATGTTTGCATTGACTCAAGTCCTATAGATACACCATATCCTTGCAATGCAGCAATTAATACAGTCAAGTATCTAGAGTATTGAATTCTTTTTCTTAAACCTTTTGATCCTTGCTCTTTTAGGGCTTTTAGGTGAGGAATACTTGACTGCATCAGAGTCATAATGATTGACGAAGAAATATAAGGCATTACTCCAAGAGCAAAAATACCCATTCTGCGAAGAGCACCGCCAGAAAAAGTATCAAAAACACCTAAAATTCCAGATGATTGTTGTTGAAAAAATTGTTGAAGTGCCATTGGATTAATGCCAGGTATTGGCAAAAAAGTTCCGAGTCTAAATACTATGAGAGCCCCTAGTGTGAACAATAGTCTATTTCTTAACTCAGTAGCTTTGCCAAAAGCACTAAAATTCATATTGCTAGCTAATTTTTCTGCAGCTGTTGCCATTATAAACTTAATCTTTTTTTGTTATTATTACACTGCCTCCAAGTTTTTCAACTTTTTCGATAGCTTTTTTAGATGCAAATGAAACTTCAATATTTATTGGGGAAGATAATTCTCCAACATTTAATAATTTTAAAGAACCTTTAGATTTATTTAGAATTTTTTTTTCAAAAAAATAATTTTCTTTAATATCATTGGGTTTTAAATCATATTTTTTTATAATATTTAAAATTTGATTAAAATTAATTAGCTGTATTTTTTTGGAAAAACAATTCTTGAAACCTCTTTTTGGCAATCTTCGATAAAGGGGCATTTGTCCGCCTTCAAATCCTTTAATAGATACACCTGATCTAGATTTCTGACCTTTAACACCTCTTCCAGCTGTCTTACCAAAACCTGAGCCTGAGCCTCGACCAACTCTTTTTTTCTTTTTGTTTGATGTTGGTGTCGATTTTATTTGATTTATTCTCATATTAACTAGAAACTCTAGATGAAATTATTTCCGAAACTTTTTTTGATCTTTTTGAAGCAACACTTTTTGGTGATTCTGATTTTTTAAATGCGTCAAATGTAGCTTTAATCATATTATGAGGATTTGAACTGCCAGTAGATTTAGCAACAACATCTTTAACGCCTAAAGATTCAAATAATGCTCTCATCGGACCGCCTGCTATAATTCCTGTTCCTGGAGCTGCTGATCTTAAAATAACTTTACCAGCCCCAAATCTTCCTACGATATCATGATGAAGTGTTCTATTTTCTTTAAGATGAACTCTGATCATTTTTGTTTTTGCATCTTCAGTTGCCTTTCTTACTGCCTCTGGGACTTCCTTAGCTTTACCAGTTCCATATCCAATTTTGCCCTTATTATCTCCAACAATCATAATTGCTGCAAAACCAAATCGGCGTCCACCTTTTACTACTTTTGCAACTCTATTTATTGTTATTAAATGTTCACTAAACTCTTTATTCTCGTTTTCAAACATATTCATCTCTAAAAATCTAATCCACCGGTTCTAGCTGCATCAGCTAGTATTTTTATTATTCCATGATACTTATATTTACCCTTATCAAAAGCAACTTCTTTTATTCCATTTTTTATAGATCTTTTAGCAATTTCTTTTCCTAAATCTTCAGCCAACTCTTTCCTGTTTTTATTTTTTTTATTTTTAAAGGATTTTTCAAGAGATGATACACAAGCAATTGTTATACCTTGCTCGTCATTAATAATCTGAGCATACAAATGATTATTTGATCTAAAAACTGTTAATCTTTTTCTAGAAGAAACTTTTTTTATTTTAAATCTTGTTCTTTTTTTTCTACGTAAATTATTCATAATAATTATTTCTTTTTACCTTCTTTTCTATGAATAAATTCATTTTCATATTTAATGCCCTTTCCTTTAAATGGTTCAGGTTTCCTAAAAGATCTAATCTTAGCTGCTACCAATCCAAGAATTTCTTTATGAATGCTAGTTATTTTAATAATATTTTGTTTAGGACATTCGATTTTTACTTCTTTTGGAATTTCATATTCAATATCATGACTGAATCCAAGCTGTAATTTTAATTTTGAACCAACAATTGAAGCTCTATATCCCGTTCCATTAAGCTCAAGTGTTTTTGAAAAACCATTAATAACTCCGCTAAGGGTATTTATAACATGTGCGCTTGTTGTGCCCCATAAAGGATTAGTTTTATCTTTTTCATTTTTTGGCAAAACATGAATTTCATTATCTTGTTGCTTAATTATAAATAGTTCATTGATAGGTAAAGTTATTTCTCCCATTTTTCCTTTAACTAAAAGAACATTATTATCAAAATTACAAGTAGTGTCTTGAGGTAATTTAATGCCATTTTTTGCAATTTTCGACATTATCTAAAATACCTCACATAAAATTTCTCCACCAACATTGTTAGCTCTAGCTTGTTGATCAGACATTACGCCTTTTGAGGTAGATATTATAGAAATTCCTAATCCTCCATATGGTTTATTTAGTTTTGTAATTTTAGAATATACCCTAATTCCTGGCTTAGAGATTCTTTTAATCTTTTTTATAACTGGAGTTCCATTATAATATTTCAAATCAATTTTGATATTATTTATACCTTCACGGACATTAACATTTTGAAAATCTCTTATATAACCTTCCTCTTTTAAAACAGATAAGACATTTGAATTTAGTTTAGAACTAAAACATGACGTAAAACTTTTATTAGCTTTATGAGCATTTTTTATTCTTGCTAACATATCAGAAAGTAAATCATTAAAAGCCATAATTTCTACTCCTTACCAACTTGACTTAACAACACCTGGCAAATCGCCTGACATCGAAAGTTCTCTTAATTTTATTCTTGATAATCCAAATTTTCTGTAAACACCGCGTGTTCTTCCAGTTAACTTACATCTATTTCTAACTCTAACTTTAGAACTATCTCTAGGAAGTTCATTTAATTTAGACTGAATCTTAAATCTTTCCTCAATAGATATGTTTTTTTTCATTATCTCTTTCTTAAGACTTTGTCTTTTGTCATAAAATTTTTTAACAATATTTTTTCTATTAAGATTTTTTTGAATTGAACTTTGTTTTGCCATAATTTATCTATTTTTTTCTATATCCAAAAAAGGCATATTAAAATTTATTAATAATTCAAGGGCTTCAGAATCATTATTAGTATTTGTACATATTATTATGTCAAGGCCACGAATCTTATCGATTTTGTCATAGTTGATCTCTGGAAAAATTATTTGTTCTTTAATTCCCATTGTAAAATTCCCATTACCATCAAAACTTTTAGAATTAAGACCTCTAAAATCTCTAATTCTAGGAATTGCAATATTTATTAATCTATCTAAAAATTCATACATAATTTTATTACGCAAAGTAACACTGACTCCTATGGCCATACCTTCGCGAATTTTAAAGTTTGATATTGCTTTCTTTGCTTTTGTTTTAATTGCCTTTTGACCGGTAATAAGTGTTAGTTCTTCTTGAGCTTTATCAAGAATTTTTGAATCATCTTTAGCTTCACCCACACCCATATTTAAAATAATTTTTGTGATTTTAGGAATTTGATGAATGTTTTTGTATTTAAATTTTTCCATAAGTTTTGGCTTAATGCTACTTTTGAATTCATCCGCTAATCTAGTCATATTCAAATTGTTTTCTGATTGTTTTTGTTAATTCGTATTTTGCTATTTTTATCATTAAACTTATAACCTATTCTAATTCCTCTTTTTAGAGAACGATCATAATAAGCAAGATTTGAAATATGTATTGGCATTTCTTTTTCAATAATTCCACCAGCTTGACTATTGTCTGGCTTTTGATTTTTTTTTACTTTATTTATACCTGCTACAATAACTTTGTTTATTTGAGGCTTAACCAAAGTAATCTTGCCTGTTTTCCCTTTATCTTTGCCAGCAAGAACAATCACTTCATCGCCCTTTTTTAACTTTATCTTATTGCTCATCTATATTACCTCTGGAGCTAAACTTACTATTTTCATAAATTTTTTATTTCTTAACTCTCGCGTAACTGGACCAAATATACGAGTTGCAATTGGTTCTTCTTGCTTATCGAGCAGAACTGCTGCATTTTTATCAAATCTGATACTAGTTCCATCCACTCTAGTAAAATCTTTTTTTGTTCTTACAACAACAGCTTTGAAAATTTCTCCTTTTTTTACTTTTCCTCTAGGAATTGCGTCTTTTATAGAAACAACTATTATGTCTCCAATTGATGCAAATCTTCTTTTAGAACCGCCTAAAACTTTAATACATTGAATTCGCCTTGCTCCAGAATTATCAGCTACAAATAAATTTGATTGCATTTGAATCATTTAGTTTCACTTCTTTCAACATTTGAATTATCTTCAGAAACAATCCAGTTTTTCATTTTGGAAATAGGTTTTGCTTCTTGTATAGTTACATTGTCCCCAATTTTATATATATTTGCTTCATCATGAGCATGGTATTTCTTTACTTTCTTAATAATTTTTTTATACAATTTATGTTTTACTCTTCTAATTACTTCAACTACTATTGTTTTATCGCTTTTAGAAGACACGACCTTACCAAACAATAATCTCTTAGGCATCTTGTTTTCCTTTTTGTAGATTAATTGATGTTTTTAACGAAGCAATTTTTCTTCTAGCCTTTTTAATCGCAGAAGTTTTTTCCAATTGACCAGTAGATTTTTGAAATTTCAGATTAAGAAGAGATTTTTTAAATGATCTAATATCTAATCTTAAATTTTTCAAATTTATTTTTTTTGTAGTTACTTTCATTATATATTTCTTTCAACAAATTTACATTTAATGGGAAGTTTGGCTGCAGCTAACAATAATGCTTTTCTTGCTTCATTTATATTTACGCCATCAATCTCAAACATAATACGTCCTGGTTTTACTCTGCAAGCCCAAAATTCATTGGCACCTTTTCCTTTACCCATCCTAACTTCAGCAGGTTTTTTTGAAACAGGAATATTAGGAAAAATCCTAATCCACATTTTGCCTGCTCTTTTTAAATGTCTGGTGATTGCTTTACGAGCCGATTCTATTTGACGAGATGTTATTCTTTCAGGTTGTAAAGCTTTTAAACCAAAACTTCCATAGTTAAGAGAAAAGTTCCCTTTAGCATTTCCGTGTATTCTGCCCTTAAATTGTTTTCGATACTTGCTCTTTTGTGGAAATAACATATTCATTATCTAATGTCTCCTTGTCTTTTTTGATTTTTTTCATTAGCATAAGGATCCTTTGTCAATATCTCACCTTTATTTATCCAAACCTTGATTCCACAAATACCATAAGTAGTTTCAGCTTCTGCTGTAGCATAATCAATATCACTTCTTAAAGTATGAAGTGGGACACTTCCTTCATGATATTTTTCTGTCCTTGCAATTTCTGCCCCTCCTAATCTTCCACTACAAACAACTTTAACTCCTTTTGCTCCAAGTCTCATTGATGACTGTACAGCTTTTTTCATTGATCTTCTAAAAGAAATTCTTTTTTCAAGTTGAGATGCAATATTTTCAGCTATAAGTTTTGCATCAACTTCAGGTTTTCTTATCTCTTTGATATCTATATAAACTTCTAATTTACTCATTTTAGTCAATATTTTTTTCAATGATTCAATTTCAGAACCTTTTTTCCCGATAATTATACCAGGTCTTGAACTATAAATAGTAATTCTCAATTTTTTTGCAGCTCTTTCAATAATAACTTTTGAGATACTTGCAGAAGCTAATTTTTCTTGAACAAATTTTTTTATTTCTAAATCTTCATGCAATAATCTGACATAATCTTTTTTTGAATACCATCTAGATGACCATGTTTTATTAATGCCTAATCTCATACCGTTTGGATTTACTTTCTGCCCCATAAGTTTTATTTTTTTCCTTTTGTATTTTTGTTGTTCTTTCTTTCTTCTAAAACAATTGTTAATTTACTAAAAGGTTTTATGATTGAAGAAGCTCTACCTTTTGCTCGCGGTCTAAATCTTTTCATGGATAAACTTTTTCCTACATAAGCCTCTTTAACAAAAAGATTATCTATATCTAATTGTTTATTATTTTCTGCATTAGCAATAGCTGCATTTAAAACTTTTAACATAATTTTAGAAATTCTTTTTTGAGAGAATTTTAGTTGGTTAATTGCTTTACTTGCTTTTAAATTAACTATCAATCTAGCTATATTTCCAAGTTTGAGAGGACTAACTCTTATTGTGTTATCTTTTGCTATAGCTATTGAATTATTTAACATTACGTTACCTTTGCTATTATTTTTTTATCTGCAGAGGTGTGACCTTTAAAAATCCTAGTTGGTGAAAATTCACCAAGTTTATGACCCACCATATTTTCTGTAACGGAAACAGGTATAAATTTATTTCCATTATAAACACCAAAGGTTATTCCAACAAATTGAGGGAGTATAGTTGATCTTCTAGACCATGTTTTTATAACTTCTTTTCTTCCTGATTTAGAAATTCTATCAGCTTTTTTTATCAATACAATATCAACAAAAGGTCCTTTCCATACTGATCTTGACATTATTTCTTCCTTCTTTTTAATATAAACATATTCGTTCTTTTATTGTTTCGAGTTTTTTTACCTTTTGTTGATTTGCCCCAAGGGGTAACAGGATGTCTCCCTCCAGAAGTACGTCCTTCTCCTCCTCCATGAGGATGATCAACTGGATTCATAACTACACCTCTAACCTTAGGTCTAAAGCCAAGATATCTTTTTCTACCAGCTTTCCCTAACTTTATATTTTTGTTATCAGGATTAGAAACAACTCCTATTGTTGCTAAACAATTTTTGTTAATGAGACGTATTTCTCCCGAAACCAATTTTATTTGTACAAAAACATCCTCCTTAGACATTATTTGAGCTGATGTACCTGCAGATCTAGCTAATTGTCCTCCAGCCCCTGGCTTTAATTCTATATTATGAATACTGACTCCAACTGGAATATTTTTTAAAGGCAAGCAGTTACCTTCCTTAATTTCAGCATTTTGACTTGAAATAATATTTTCACCAACCGAAATTTTTTGTGGGGCAATGATATATCTAAATTCACCATCGTCATATTTAACTAAACTTATAAAAGCAGAGCGATTAGGATCATATTCATTTCTAATTACTTCACACGAAATATCAAATTTATTTCTATGAAAATCAATAATCCGGTATTTTCTTTTTACGCCGCCGCCCATCCTACGAGATGTAATTCTACCTTGATTATTTCTACCTCCAGTTGAAGTGGATTTTACAATTAGAGATTTTAATGAATCCCCTTTCCAGAGATGTGATTTGTCAACTAGAACCGTTCCTCTTTGTCCAGGAGTTGTTGGTTTTAAAATTTTTAGACTCATTTAATCTCCAAAGACGAATCAATTGTATTTCCCTCAGCCAATGTAACAATTGCCTTTTTAAAATCTTTTTTATATCCTAAATTTCCTTTAAATGATTTTGGCTTACCACGCATGATGGAAGTATTAACCTTAGTAACTTTAACTTTGAATATTTTTTCAATTGATTTTCTTATTTCATTTGAACATGAATCTCTGCTAACAATAAAGGAGTATTGATTATATTGATTTAAATTTGTTGATTTCTCAGTCATTATTGGTTTTTTAATTATGCTAAAGGCTCTTTCTTCTGATATATTTTTGTTAATATTTTTTTTCATAAAAGTCTCTGTGAAATTTTTTGAACTGAATTTTTTTCAATAAAAATTTTTTCAAACATAATTATATCACTAACGTTAATTCCTTTGTCGGAAAGTAATGATAATTTTGGAATGTTTGATGAGGCTCTTATAAAATTTATTGTTTTGTTTTCATCTCCATGAATGAATAATGCAGAATTAAAAGAAAAATTTCGTAATGATTTTGAAAGATCTTTAGTTTTATGACTTTTAATTTCGAGAGAATCAATAAATATTATCTCTTCCTTTTTCATTTTGTCGGAAAGAGCACATTTTAAGGCTAAAATTTTTTCTTTTTTGTTGAGTGAAAATGAATGATCTCTACATTGAGGTCCCATTGAAATCGCTCCTCCTCGAAAGTTAGGGGGCTTTGAACTTCCTTGTCTTGCATTGCCAGTACCTTTTTGTGCAAATGGTTTTTTTGCTCTTCCCCTTACTTCAGATCTAGTTTTAGTATTATGAGATCCTTGCCTCCTTTTAGCATTTTGATAGCGAATATATTGATGAAGAATATCTGGAAAAACTTTTATACCAAAAACAGATTCTGGTAATTCGACTTCAGATACTTCTTTATTCATTAAATTAACTACTTTTTTCTTCATATCTAACTCTTTTTAATTGCGTCTTTGATTAAAACTACTGTATTTTTTTTTCCGGGAACCGATCCCATTATTGAAATTAATTTGTTTTCTTGATCAACATTAATAATCTTAAGATTCTGCTTTGTAACTTTTTTAGCCCCCATATGTCCTGCCATTTTTTTTCCTTTAAAAACCTTTCCTGGATCTTGGCTATTTCCAGTTGAACCATGCGCTCTATGGGAAACTGAAACACCATGGGATGCGCGCCCACCTTTAAAATTATGTCTTTTCATTGATCCTTGAAATCCTTTGCCAATGCTTACCCCGGTTACATCAACAATCTGATCTTTTTGAAAATGAGACACATCTAAGATGGCTCCTATCTCTAAAAGATTTTCTTCCAAAACTCTAAACTCTTTTAAAACTTTCTTTGGTTTGATATTTATAGAAGAAAAAATCTTTCTTTGGGGTTTTTTAACATTAGATATTTTTAAATTATTTTCTATGCTCGCTAATTGAACGGCATTGTAACCATCCTTACCTTTTGTTTTAATTTGTGAAACAACGCAATCATCTACTTTAATGATTGTAATAGGAGTAATTGAACCATCTTCATTAAAGAAAGAAGAGCTCCCAATTTTTGTTCCTATTATACCAGTACGCATATTAAATTTTTATATCTACCTCTACACCTGCAGACAGATCTAATTTCATCAATGCATCAACTGTCTGTGGTGTAGGATCAATAATATCCAGTAATCTGTTATGAGTTCTTATTTCAATCTGATCTCTACTTTTTTTATCAATAAATGGGGATCTATTAACAGTAAACTTCTCATTTTTAGTTGGAAGAGGTATTGGTCCTCTAACCTTAGCTCCAGTCCTTTTAGCTGTATTTATTATTTCAGATGCACTATTATCTAAAAGCTTGTTATCATAAGCCCTAAGTCTAATTCGAATGTCTTGGTTTACCTTCATGCTAATTTTGCCTTAACTTCTTCTGCAACATTATTAGGAACTTCTTCATAATGATCAAAATGCATTGAATAATTTGCTCTTCCTTGAGTTAAAGATCTTAAATTATTCACATATCCGAACATATTTGCTAGAGGTACCATAGCATCAATAACATTAGCATTTCCTCTAGTATTCATCTCTTGGATTTGTCCTCTTCTACTATTTAAATCACCGATTACATCACCCATATATTCCTCTGGTGTAACTATCTCAACTTTCATCATTGGTTCTAAAAGTACAGGATTTGCTTTTGATATTCCTTCTCGAAAAGCAGATTTTGCTGCAATTTCAAAAGCAAGAACACTTGAATCGACATCATGAAAGTCTCCGTCATATAATGTCGCCTTAAAATCTATACATGGGTATCCTGCCATAACTCCAGTTTGTTGTTGAGCAATAAGACCTTTTTGAACTCCTGGAATATATTCTGTTGGAACGTTTCCACCTTTAATTTGATTAATAAATTCATATCCACTTCCTGGATCGCCTGGTTCAAATCTAATTTTTACCCGAGCAAACTGACCAGCGCCACCAGATTGTTTCTTATGAATATAATCAACATCAATTAATTTTGATATTGTTTCTCTGTATGCCACTTGAGGGGCGCCTACATTTGCTTCAACTTTGAATTCTCTTTTCATTCTATCAACAAGAATTTCTAAATGTAATTCACCCATACCTTTTATTATGGTTTGACCACTTTCCTCATCAGTCGTCACCCTAAAACTTGGATCTTCCTGAGCAAGCCTACCTAATGCGGTGCCCATTTTTTCATGATCAATTTTTGTTTTTGGTTCAACAGCTACTTCAATAACTGGTTCTGGAAAATCCATTTTTTCTAATACAATGGGATTGTTAATGTCACATAAAGTTTCTCCAGTAGTAACTTGTTTTAAACCAACAAGTGCAATAACATCGCCTGAATGGGCAACTTTAATTTCCTCTCTGTTGTTAGCATGCATCAACAGCATTCTACCAATAGATTCTTTTCTATTTGAAGTTGAATTCAAAACGCTGTCTTTAGAACTTATTGTTCCAGAATATATACGCACAAATGTTAAGCTTCCAACGAATGGATCAGTCATAATTTTAAATGCTAAAGCACTAAATGGTTCATTATCATCACATTTTCTTGAAAGTTCTGTCTCATCAGATAAACTTATTCCTTTAACGCTTTCTACATCCTTTGGAGATGGTAAGTAGTCAACTACTGCATCTAAAAGTGGTTGAACTCCTTTATTTTTAAATGCGGATCCAGTTAGCACAGGAACAAAATTTCCTTTTACAGTCCCAAGTCTAATACATTTTTTTATTTCATTTAAAGAAGGTTCTTCACCGTCAAGATAAGCTTGCATAATTTGATCATCTTCTTCTACAATTTTTTCAATAAGTTTTTCTCTATATTTCTTTGACTGATCTACTAAATCTTCAGGTATATCTTGTATTGAAAATAATGCCCCAAGTTTTTCTTCTTTCCAAATAATTGCTTTATTTGATACTAAATCAACAACACCTTTAAAACTACTCTCAATCCCAATAGGTAGTTGAATCACTAAAGGATATGCTCCTAATCTATCAGTGATCATATTAACTGTCATAAAAAAGTTAGCTCCGGTTCTGTCAAGTTTATTTACAAAACATATTCTTGGAACGCTGTATTTATCAGCTTGTCTCCAAACAGTTTCTGATTGAGGTTCCACTCCAGCTACACCATCAAAAACAACTACAGCTCCATCTAAAACTTTTAAAGATCTTTCAACTTCAATGGTAAAATCAACATGTCCTGGTGTATCTAAAATATTGATTCTATGATCATTCCAAAAACATGTGGTTGCAGCTGACGTTATTGTAATTCCACGTTCTTGTTCTTGCTCCATCCAATCCATAGTTGCGGCTCCATCATGTACCTCACCTATTTTATGTGATTTTCCTGTATAATATAAAATTCTTTCACTAGTGGTGGTTTTTCCTGCATCAATATGGGCTATAATACCAATGTTTCTATATTTTTCTATTGAGTGGGATCTTGACATTTTATTTTACCATCTAAAGTGAGAAAAAGCCCTATTTGCTTCAGCCATTTTATGAGTTTCTTCTCTTTTTTTAACTGCATTTCCCTTATTATTATGAGCATCAATTATTTCATTTGCAATTCTCTCTTTCATTGTTTTTTCACTTCTTTTTAAAGCCGAACCAACTATCCATTTCATAGCTAGCGTTTGGGCTCTTCGAGGCCTTATTTCCATTGGAACCTGATAAGTTGCACCTCCAACTCTTCTAGATTTAACTTCAAGGTTAGGTTTGACATTATTTAAAGCTTCATAAAAAAATTCTAAGGGTTTTTTATTTGTTTTACTAAAAACTATATCAAAAGCTCCATAAACGATTCTCTCTGATACTGATTTTTTTCCATCTAACATAATTTTGTTCATAAACTTTGTAATAGTGATGTCCTTGTATTGATGATCTGGTATTACTTCTCTTTTAGTTGCTGCTCTTCTTCTAGACATAAAAAATTACTTAGGTTTCTTTGCTCCATAAAGTGAGCGACGTTGTTTTCTTGAATCCACTCCTTGTGTATCAAGTGTACCTCTTAATATGTGATAACGAACCCCTGGAAGATCCTTTACTCGTCCTCCACGAATCAACACAATTGAATGTTCTTGTAGATTGTGACCTTCTCCAGGAATATAAGCAGATACTTCTTGTCCGTTTGTTAGTTTTACTCTTGCAACTTTTCTTAGTGCTGAATTAGGTTTTTTAGGAGTGGTTGTGTAAACTCTTGTGCATACACCTCTTTTTTGAGGACATGCATCCAAAGCAGGAACTTTATTCCTTTTTTTGATTTTTTCCCTACCTTTTCTTACAAGTTGGTTAATTGTTGGCATTACCAATAGTTCCCAATGTCAAGCGTTTGGAATGAATTTTCCACCACCATTGACTAAAGTTGCGCGTACTTATTAACAAGAAAGTCATAAGTCAAGAAAATTAGCTCAATTATTGGTAAAATTTTCTATTTTTTCTTCATTTTTTGCTTTTAATGCAATTCTTTCAAGATCACGTTTTTTAGCAATTTCACTGTAAATTTTTGTCATCTCACCTGTCCCAGCAGGAATTAAACTACCTACAATAACATTTTCTTTAAGACCATCAAGCGTATCAATTTTTCCTTGAGTTGCAGCATCTGTAAGAACTTTTGTAGTTTCTTGAAAAGAGGCAGCGGATATAAAGGATTTTGTTTCTAAACTTGCTTTTGTAATACCTAGCAGAACTGGTTCATATTTAACCAATGATTTTCCCTGATCTTTTAGATTTTTATTAATTTCTATTATGGTTTTTTTGTGTGTTTGTTCGCCTACTAATAATGTTGAATCTCCTGGATCTATAATCAACACTTTTTGAAGCATTTGTCTTGAAATAACTTCTATATGTTTGTCATTGATAAGCACTCCTTGAAGTCTATAGACTGATTGTATCTCCTTTACTAGATATTTTGCTAATTCCTCAACACCTAATATTCTTAAAATATCATGTGGTACAGATGTTCCATCAACAAGGATATCTCCTTTCTTTACAAAATCACCTTCTTGAACAGTCAAGTATTTTGATCTGGGAATTAGTATTTCAAACTCATTTTCAGAATCTAAATTTGTAATTATTAACCTTCTTTTGTTTTTATAGTCTTTACCAAAAGATATTTTACCATCAATTTCACTCATAATTGCAGGATCTTTTGGTTTTCTTGCCTCAAATAGTTCTGCGACTCTTGGAAGTCCTCCTGTAATGTCTTTTGTTTTTGATGATTCTTTTGGTATTTTAGCAATCACTTGACCTGTTTTAACTTTGCTTCCATTTTCAACACTAATAATAGTGTCAATTGACATTGGGTAATTATGCTTTTGAATTTTCTTGGAATCAATTGATTTATCTGAAGAATTGACAATACTAATTGATGGTTTCATATTTTTTGTTTTAGAATTTTGACTCCAATCCATAATAATTTTATTAGAAATACCTGTTGTATCATCTGTTGCTTCTCTGAAAGATACTCCTTGTTTAAGATCAACATATTCAATAAATCCATCATCTTCTGCAATAATTGGTAAAGTGTATGGATCCCAATCGGCCAAAATTTGGTTTGCTTTTACTTTATCTTCATTCTTAAAAAATATTTTTGATCCAAAAGGAATATTTAAAGAAAACTCCTGTTTTTTGTCAGAAAATATATTAACTTTTGCATTTCTAGTAAGCAAAATTTTATTATTGCTTGAATCTTTTATAAACTTCAAATTGTCAAAATAAATTTTACCATCTATGGGCGATGTTGCTGAAGACTGTTCTACCGATGCGCTAGCAGCTCCACCAATATGAAATGTTCTCATTGTTAGTTGTGTTCCTGGTTCGCCAATAGATTGAGCAGCTATAATTCCAACAGCTTCACCTATGTTTACTGGAGTTCCTCTAGCTAAATCTCGTCCATAGCATTTAACGCAAATGCCATTATTGGATTCACAAGTTAAAACTGAACGAATTTTCATTATTTTTTGTCCAGAAAAAGTTATTGCTTCTAAATGAGTTTCATCAATTATATTTCCTTTTTCTAAAATGATTTTGCCTTCAGCATCAACAATATCTTCAGGTGAACATCTACCCAATATTCTTTCTTTTAGTGATAATGTTACATTTCCAGACTCAACAATTTCACCAATTACAACGCCATTAATAGTTCCGCAGTCTTCCTCTCTTATAACTGCGTCTTGTGCGACATCAACTAATCTTCTAGTCAAATAACCAGAGCTTGCTGTTTTCAAAGCAGTGTCAGCAAGGCCTTTTCTTGCTCCATGTGTTGAAGTAAAATATTCTAAAACAGATAAACCTTCTTTAAAATTAGATTTAATTGGATTTTCAATAATTTCACCAGATGGTTTAGCCATTAATCCTCTCATCCCAGCTAATTGCTTAAGTTGGGCAGCTGATCCACGAGCGCCAGAATGGGCCATAATATAAACAGAGTTAACAGGTTTGGATTTGTCTGGGGATGATATTGTTTCAAGCATTTTGTCTGCAACTTTATTGGAACATTCGGACCAAGCATCAACAACTTTATTGTATTTTTCCCCCTGAGTAATTAAGCCATTTTGATATTGATTTTCATATTCTTGAACTTTTTGTTGAGTATTATCAATCAATATATTTTTTTCTTTAGGAATTATTAAATCATCTTTTCCAAATGAAATGCCAGCTTTTGCAGCATATTTAAAGCCAAGACTCATTATTTTATCTGCAAATATAACAGTTTCTTTTTGACCACAAAATCGATAAACTTTATCAATAATATTACTTATATCTTTTTTTGTTAAAATTTTATTTATTAAATTAAAATCAATTTTCTCATTAATTGGAAGGATTTGGCCAAGCAACATTCTTCCTGGAGTAGTTTCAACTCTAGATATACTTGAATCAAAGTTTTTAACACGAGTTACAATTTTTGAATGAAGATTTATATAAGAGTTATCTAAAGCTTTAATAATTTCATCAAGATCAATAAAATATTTTCCTTCCCCTTTTTGATTATCTCGAAGTATTGACAAATAGTAAATGCCCAAAACAATATCTTGAGAAGGAACTATTATTGGTTTCCCACTAGAAGGTGAAAGAATATTATTAGTACTCATCATCAATACCCTTGCTTCTAATTGTGCTTCTATACCAAGTGGAACATGTATTGCCATTTGATCGCCATCAAAATCAGCGTTGAATGCAGTACAAACTAAGGGATGCAATTGAATTGACTTTCCCTCAATTAACATTGGCTCAAAAGCTTGAATCCCTAATCTATGCAGTGTTGGCGCTCTATTAAGTAATACTGGATGTTCTCTAATAACTTCCTCTAGAATATCCCAAACTCGAGAATCTTCTTTTTCAACAAGTTTTTTTGCTGATTTTATTGTATTAGCCCAACCATAATGATCTAATTTATGAAAAATAAATGGCTTGAATAATTCAAGTGCCATTTTTTTTGGCAAACCGCATTGATGTAACTTAAGATTAGGCCCAACAACAATAACTGATCTTCCGGAATAATCCACTCTTTTTCCTAATAAGTTTTGTCTAAATCTTCCCTGTTTTCCCTTAAGCATATCAGATAAAGATTTAAGGGGTCTCTTGTTAGTAGATGTTATTACTCTACCTCTTCGACCATTATCAAACAAAGCATCAACTGACTCTTGGAGCATTCTTTTTTCATTCCTAATAATGATATCGGGAGCTCTAAGATCAATAAGTCTTTTTAATCTATTATTTCTATTAATAACTCGTCTGTATAGATCATTTAAATCACTAGTGGCAAATCTACCTCCATCTAATGGAACAAGAGGTCTTAACTCTGGAGGAATAACTGGTAGCACTTTTAAAATCATCCATTCTGGTTTATTTTTTGATGATATAAATGACTCAACTAATTTTAGTTTTTTAGTAATTTTTGTTTTTTTGAGTTCAGATTTTGTTTCTTGTAAATCTTGTTTTAATTTATCTCTGTCTGCTTCTAAATCTATATTTATCAACATCTGTTCAATTGCTTCAGCTCCAATAGATGCGCTAAAGGAATCTTCTCCATATTCATCTTGATAATCGATATATTGATCTTCAGTTATAATTTCGCCTTTTTTTAAATCCGTTAATCCTGGTTCTACAACAATAAATTGTTCAAAATAAAGAACCTTTTCTAAATCCTTAACTGTCATATCAAGTAAAGTTGCAATTCTACTTGGTAATGATTTCATAAACCATATATGAGATACTGGTGCCGCAAGTTCAATATGACCCATTCTATCTCTTCTTACTTTTGAGAGAGTGACCTCAACGCCACACTTTTCACAGATTACTCCTCGAAATTTCATTCGTTTATACTTTCCACACAAACACTCATAGTCTTTTACTGGACCAAATATTCTAGCACAAAATAAACCATCTTTTTCAGGTTTGAAGGTTCTATAATTAATAGTTTCTGGTTTTTTTATTTCTCCAAAAGACCAAGATCTAATTTGATCTGGATTTGCAATTGATATCTTAATACTATCAAATTCTTTTGCGCCTTGGTTTTGATTAAAAATATTTATTAATTCTTTATTCATGTTGGATTTCCAATTTTTCTTCTATTTGTTTTTCTTTTTTTATATTTTTTTTAAACTCAATATTGAGACCTAAAGATCTTAGTTCTTTAATCATAACATTAAAAGATTCGGGAGTTCCTGATTCAAAATTATGGTCACCTTTTACGATCGACTCATAAACTTTAGTTCGTCCTGCAACATCATCTGCTTTTATAGTTAATATTTCCTGTAAAGTATAAGCAGCACCATAAGCTTCAAGTGCCCATACTTCCATTTCCCCAAATCTTTGCCCACCAAACTGAGCTTTTCCTCCAAGTGGTTGTTGAGTTACCAAACTATATGGTCCAATTGATCTTGCATGTATTTTTTCATCAACCAGATGATGGAGTTTTAACATATAAATATAACCAACAGTAACAGGCCTTTCAAATTTTTCACCAGTAATTCCATCAATAAGAATTTCTTGACCAGTTTTATTAACACCTGATTTTTCAAGAAGAGAAGTGATATCATTTTCTTTTGCACCATCAAAAACTGGAGTTGCAAAAGGAACGCCCTCTTTTAAATTATTTGCTAATTCAATAACTTCATCATCATTCATTTTGCTAACTAATTTGCTATGAGAATCATTATCATAAACTTTCATTAATGTATTTTTCAAATTAGAAGTTTGACCTTCATTTTGCATCTTGTTTAACATTTCTTTTACTTGTTTACCGAAAGATGCAGAAGCCCATCCCAAATGCGTTTCTAAAATTTGTCCAATATTCATCCGACTTGGAACACCAAGTGGGTTAAGAACTATATCTATTGGAGTGCCATCTTTTAAATATGGCATATCTTCAATTGGACAAATTTTTGAAATTACACCTTTATTACCATGTCTACCTGCCATTTTATCTCCAGGTTGTAGTTTTCTCTTAATAGCTACAAAAACTTTTATTAATTTAAGTACCCCTGGAAGAAGTTCATTTCCACTTTGAATTTTATCAATTTTGTTTTCAAATTTTTGATTTATATTTCCTAATTGTACATCGTAGTTCTTGATTCTTGATTCAATATTGGATATTACTTTCTCATCATCAACGTTGATTTTTAATAGTGATTTTAGATCCAAATTTTCAAGTTGTTCAAAAGAAAGTATGGAATTTTTTTGAATAGAGTCAATTCCTGAAATAAACTTTTTGCCTACAAGAATATCTCTTAATTGGTTAGCAAAGCTTTTTTCAACTATATTTAGCTCATCATCTCGATCTCTAGAAATACTTTCAATTTGTGAATTTTCAATACTTATTGTTCTTTCATCTTTTTGTATACCTCTTCTAGAAAAAACTCTAATTTCTGTAACTGTACCCTTAGAACCTGGAGGTACCCTTAAACTGGTGTCTTTAACATCTGCTGCTTTTTCACCAAAAATTGCTCTTAGAAGTTTTTCTTCAGGTGTCATAGGAGTTTCACCCTTAGGTGTAACTTTACCAACCAATATATCGCCAGATTTTACTTCAGCACCAATGTAAACCATGCCTGTTTCATCTAGATTTCTCAACATTTCTTCACTTGCATTTGGAATGTCTCTTGTAACTTCTTCTGGTCCAAGTTTGGTATCTCGAGCCATGATTTCAAATTCTTCAACGTGAATTGATGAAAATACATCGTCTTGAACTATTCTCTCAGATATTAATATCGAGTCTTCAAAATTATATCCATTCCATGGCATAAATGCGACAAGTATATTTCTTCCTAGCGCTAATTCACCAAGTTCAGTAGCTGGTCCATCTGCTATTATTTGGTTTTTTACAACTTTATCACCAACATTTACAAGAGGTCTCTGATTAATACATGTGTTCTGATTAGATTTTTCAAACTTTAATAAATTATAAATATCAATTTTGTTAAGAGATTTGTCATTATTATCATTAGTATCAGTGACTCGTATAACTATTCTGTTAGCATCAAGCTGATCAACTATTCCTTTTCTCTTTGCAAGAACTGATGATCCACTATCCTTAGCTACTACATATTCCATCCCAGTGCCAACAAGTGGGGCTTTTGGTTTCATTAAAGGAACTGCTTGCCTCATCATATTAGATCCCATAAGAGCTCTATTAGCATCATCATTTTCTAAAAAAGGTATAAGTGAAGATGCAACAGACACAAGTTGCTGAGGAGATACATCCATTAAATCAATTGACTCTGATTCTGCTGTAATAAATTCTCCGTTTTTCCTACAACTGATAAGCTCATTTAAAAACTTTCCCTTCTTATCAATATCTGCATTCGCTTGTGCAATAACGTAATCTTCTTCATTTATGGCACTCAGATATATTACTTTGCCAGTAACTTTCCCTTTTGTAACTATTCTGTAAGGAGTTTCTATAAAACCATATTGATTGATTCTTGAATAAGAAGCTAAACTATTTATCAAACCAATGTTTGCCCCTTCTGGTGTTTCAATCGGACATATTCTACCATAATGTGTTTGATGGACATCTCTTACTTCAAATCCAGCTCTTTCTCTATTAAGACCTCCTGGCCCAAGAGCTGAAACTCTTCTTTTATGAGTTATTTCACTTAATGGATTTGTTTGATCCATAAATTGACTCAATTGACTTGTTCCAAAAAATTCCTTAATTGATGAAGATACAGGTTTAGCGTTAATAATATCTTGAGGCATTATATTATCAACCTCAAGAGAGCTTAATCTTTCCTTAATAGCTCTATCCATTTTTAACAATCCAATTCTATATTGATTTTCTAAAAGTTCTCCAACCGACCTTACTCTTCTATTACCTAAATGATCAATATCATCAACTTCTCCAATACCATCAATTAGATTATGCAGATGTTTAACAACATCCAAGATATCCGTTTTATCTAGTATTCTTTTTTCAAATGAGGTATTTTTTTTAAATTTTGAAATTATCTTCAATCTACCAACTGAAGAGAGATCATATCTATCTTCATTGAAAAAAAGATTATTAAATAATAACTCAGCTGTCTCAATAGTTGGTGGTTCTCCAGGTCTTAAAATTTTAAAAATTTCAAATAAAGCCTCTTCCCTTGATCTAGCTTTGTCCAATTGAAGAGTGTTTCTTATGTGTGATCCAATATCTATATTGTCTACTTTAAGTACATATATTTTTGTAATTTTATTTTGATTGAGAAATGCAATAAATTCCTCATCTATCTCAAAACCTGCTTCAAAATATATTTTACCATTTTTTTCATTTATTATATCGCTAGACAAAAATTTACCAATCAGTGATTCTTCTTCAATACAATAAATATCTTTTTTCTTTTTTTGTATTTCATTAATAAATCTTTGATTGATCTTAATTCCTTTTTCCAAAAGTATCTTGCCTGTATTAGAATCAAGTATGTTATAATTCAAAACCTTGCTTTTATAAAAATTCATATCAAGTTTTGAATTCCACCCATGTTTACCTTTTTTAAATTCAATAAATTTATAAAAAATTTTTAATATCTCTTCTCCCGTCATGCCTTGAATTTTTTTAGGATCAGGATCTATTTTACTAACTTCACATTTACGAATATAATCTTCTGATATTGAGCTAATTAGGCATTTGAATAATGTGGTTACCGGAAATTTTCTTTTTCTATCAATTCTGGCATGGATGTTATTCTTTGCATCATGTTCAAAATCTAACCATGAACCACGGTAAGGAATTATTCTGGCATTAAAAAGATATTTTCCACTAACATGATTTTTTCCAAAATCATGATCAAAAAATACCCCAGGTGATCTATGCATCTGACTAACTACAACTCTTTCGACCCCATTAATCACAAATGTAGCGTTTTTTGTCATCAAAGGAATTTCACCCATATAAACTTCTTGTTCTTTGATATCTCTTACTGACTTTGTTCCAGCCTCTTCATCAATATCCCAAACTATTAATCTAAAGTTTACTTGTAATGGAGCTCCAAATGTCATGTCTCTTTGAGAACATTCTTCAACATCATACTTAGGAATGCCAATGTCATAAGAGACATAATCGACTGTAGCTCTTTCTGTATAATCATTAATGGGAAAAACAGATTTAAATATTGCGTGAAGTCCGTGATTCAATCGCTTTTCAGGATTTATTCTTAATTGTAAGAAATTATCAAAAGATCTTTTTTGAACCTCTACAAGGTTAGGAAGAGGAGTTACTTGAGGTATTTTTCCAAATGATTTTCTAATTTTTTTTGAATTAATATAATCAAAAGTCATAGTTTTCCTCAATAAATTAATTGCAAACTCTCAATTGAATAACCAAGAGCTTAAATTCTATTTTAATTCAGCTTTTGCACCAGCCGCTTCAAGAGATTTTTTCATTTCTTCAGCTTCAGCCTTAGCTATACCTTCCTTAAGAGGTTTAGGTGCTCCTTCAACTAGATCTTTAGCTTCTTTAAGACCAAGTCCTGTTATTGTTCTTACTTCTTTAATAACAGCAATTTTATTTGATCCTATTTCAGTAAGTACTAAATCAAATTCACTTTTTTCTTCAGCAGCAGCTTCACCTCCGGTCACTGCTTGAGCAGCAACAGCAACTGGTGCTGCAGCAGACACGCCCCATTTTTCTTCAAGTAGCTTACTTAATTCAGCTGCCTCTATAACTGATAAAGAAGATAAATCTTCAATAATTTTATTCAAATCAGCCATTATGTTTTCTCCTTTTAAAACCTAGTTAGACTTTCCTAATTCATCACTTCGTGCAGTAATCAATCTTGCCAATTGACTGCCAGGTTCTTGAAGAACTAAAGCAATTTTTTGAGCTGGTGCAGATATTAATCTTAATAAATTTCCTCTAATTCCATCTAATGATGGAAGTTTAGCTAAAAAATTTATTTTATTTTGATCAATCTTTTCACCTTCAAATGATCCTCCAATAATTTTGAAATTCTTTAATTTTTTTTCAAAATCAACAGCAACCCTAGAGGGTGCAACTGAATCATCAGAATAAGCTATTGCAGTAGGTCCATTAAACAAATCAATAATTGACTCATATTGAGTGTCAACCAAGGCGAGTTTAGTAAGTCTGTTCTTGATAACTTTGAATTTTGTTCCATTATCTCTCATTGCTTTTCTAAGATCATCAGTTTCTTTTACTGATAAACCTGCATAATGAGCTACAATAACTGAGGAAGAATGTTTTAAATCTTCTTTTAAGCTTTTAACAAAATCATTCTTATCAGAACGTTTCATTTTAACTCCGGTTTTTTTTGGGTTTCCCCTATTAGCTATTGTTAACTTGACCACCAAGTTAACAACAACCTGTCAAGAAGCACATCAGATGACTTGCTTCAGTCTATGCAGGTTATTAAGCCGAAGCACCTACAGTCTTTGACAGGTGATAGTAGAAAAAACTACTATCTGTTTGAGTTTCTACGAACGCAGATCTCCTGCATTAATTTTCAACCCAAATCCCATAGTTGAAGCTATGGTAACTTTTTTTATAAAAGATCCTTTAACAGCATCAGGTTTGCTTCTATGAATTGATTCATAAAAAGCTTTTATGTTTTCAAGGAGATCTTCTTCTTTAAAATTCAACTTGCCAATTCCCGCATGAACAATACCAGCTTTATCATTTTTGTATTTAACTTGTCCGGACTTAGCATTTTTAACTGCTATAGCAACATCTTGAGTCACTGTTCCTAACTTTGGATTTGGCATCAAACCTTTAGGTCCTAAAATTTTACCTATCTTACCAATAACTGGCATCATATCTGGTGTAGCAATTAATAAATCAAAATCAATTTTTCCAGATGAGACTTGTTGGACTAAATCATCACTGCCAACAATATCTGCACCTGCTTCAGATGCTTCTTTTGCTTTGTCACCTTTAGCCATAACAGCTATTCTAATTTTTTTACCTGATCCCTTTGGTAAATTCATCACACCCCTAATATTTTGATCAGTCTTCTCTGGATTAATGCCGAGATTAATTGCTATATCAAGTGTTTCATCAAATTTAACATATGTGTTATCTTTTAAAATCTTAATTGCTTCAATTGGATTATAGTTTTTTGAAAAGTCTATTTTTGATATTTTTTCTTTTCTATTATTTGAAAGCTTTTTCATTAATTCACTACCTCTATCCCCATTGATACAGCTGAGCCCTTAACCATATTTACTGCTCCTTCTAAATTGATAGCATTAAGATCCGCCATTTTTTCATTAGCAATTTTTTCAATATTTTTCATAGTTATTTTACCAACTAACTCCCTACCAGGTGTCGAACTACCTTTATCAATTTTTGCAGCTTTTTTTAGATAATGACTAACTGGTGGTAGCTTTGTTATAAATTTAAAAGTTTTATCCTTGTGTGCAGTTATAAGAACTGGAATTGGAGACCCTTTTTCTAAATTTTTTGTTTTTTCATTAAATGCCTTACAAAAATCCATAATATTTAAACCTCTTTGTCCTAGTGCTGGACCAACTGGGGGGGAAGGATTTGCTAAACCAGCAGGAATTTGTAATTTAATAAAACCTAAAACTTCTTTTGCCATATTATTATACTTTTTCTACTTGTGAGTATTCAAGATCCACTGGAGTTGATCTGCCAAATATAGAAACTGCTACTCTTAATCTAGCTTTTTCTTCATCAATTTGTTCAATTTCTCCATTAAAAGAGGCAAATGGACCATCAATAACCTTAACCTGTTCACCAACATCATACATAACTGCTGGTCTAGATCTTTCAATACCGTCAATTACTTGTTGAGAAATTCTTTTTGCCTCATCATTACTAATAGGAATAGGTTTTCCTTTACTACCTAAAAAACCACTTAATTTAGGCGTATTTTTTATAATATGCCAAGTGTCCTCATTAAGGTTCATTTTTATTAGTATATAACCAGGAAAAATTTTTCTTTCTGAATTGATTCTTACTCCTCTTTTAACTTCAACAAAATTTTGTGTAGGAACTGAGACTTCTTCTATGTAATCTGATATACCTAGTTTATTAGCTTGTTCAACAATACTATCAGCAACTTTCTTTTCATAACCTGAATAAGCGTGTAAAACATACCAACGGGAATTACTCATTTAAAATCCTGAACCTTTTTCAATAATCCATTGCAATCCTTTGGACCAAATTTGATCAGTAACTAAAAAAAACAAAGAAAAAAGAACTACTAAAAGAATAACGATCGCTGAAGAAATAAAAGTATCTTTTCTTCCGGGCCAAGTAACTTTTTGCATTTCCTGACGAACTTGTCTTACAAACTGAGCAGGATTTGTTTTTTTCTTTTCTATATTCATTTCATCTTTATATTTATGGCAGGAGTGGCAGGACTTGAACCCGCAACCCCCGGTTTTGGAGACCGGTGCTCTACCAGTTGAGCTACACTCCTATTTTAAAGAGTTGCAAAACCTTGTTAGAGCGGTCTCTGCAACTATTCAGTAATGTCAGTAACTACTCCAGCACCAACTGTTTTTCCACCTTCACGAATTGCAAACTTAAGCCCTTTATCCATTGCAATTGGAGCAAGCAATGAAACTTCCATAGTTATACTGTCGCCAGGCATTACCATTTCTGTTCCTTCTGGTAATTTAATAGTTCCAGTTACATCAGTTGTTCTAAAGTAAAACTGTGGTCTATAGTTTGAGAAAAAAGGAGTATGTCTTCCACCTTCTTCTTTTTTTAGAATATATGATTCGACTTTAAACTTTGTATGAGGTTTTATTGAACCTGGTTTAGCAAGCACCTGACCTCTTTCAACTTCTTCTCTTTTCGTTCCTCGGAGTAAAACACCTACATTATCACCAGCTTCTCCTGAGTCTAATATTTTTCTAAACATTTCAACACCAGTGCAAACTGTTTTTTGTGCTTCTCTAATTCCAAGAATTTCTATCTCTTCACCAACTTTTACAACCCCTTGTTCAATACGGCCAGTAACAACCGTACCTCTTCCAGATATTGAAAAAACATCCTCAACTGGCATTATAAAAGGTTTGTCTTTTGGTCTATTAGGTTGTGGAATATGTTCATCAACCGCTTTCAATAATTCCAAAATAGAATTTTTTCCAACTTCTTCATTTTTGCCTTCCAATGCTGCTAAAGCTGATCCTTTGATGATTGGGGTTTTATCACCAGGAAATTCATATTTGGTTAGCAGTTCTCTTAATTCCATCTCAACAAGATCAATTAATTCCTTATCATCTATTTGATCGATTTTGTTCAAGTATACAACGAGAGCTGGGACACCAACTTGTCTTGCAAGGAGAATGTGCTCCCTAGTTTGAGGCATTGGTCCATCTGCGGCATTAACAACTAGAATAGCTCCATCCATTTGTGCAGCTCCAGTGATCATGTTCTTCACATAATCCGCATGTCCAGGACAATCAACATGAGCATAGTGTCTTTTTTCAGTTTCATACTCAACGTGAGCTGTTGCAATTGTAATACCTCTTTCCTTTTCCTCTGGTGCTTTATCAATCTGATCAAATGCCGTGAATTCAGCTCCGCCTGATTCAGCCAAAACTTTCGTGATAGCTGCAGTTAAAGTAGTTTTTCCATGATCTACGTGTCCAATTGTACCAATATTACAATGCGGTTTAGTTCTTTCAAATTTTACTTTAGCCATTATACATTACCCCAATAATTAAAATTCTATTTTGGAGCGGGTGAAGGGAATCGAACCCTCGTAGCCAGCTTGGAAGGCTGGAGCTTTACCACTAAGCTACACCCGCACTCTTACCGACTCACTCACTCGTCGCTTTTACCTACTTCCTCCAACTTATGGTGGAGGGGGTAGGATTTGAACCTACGTAGACTTACGCCGGCGGATTTACAGTCCGCTGCCTTTAACCACTCGACCACCCCTCCAAAAAATGAAGAAAATGGCACATACTAAGTAATTAGTATGATTGTCAATCTAAAACAGCTACCACCAACGCAATATACAATAAATTCTTAAAAGCGCTGATCTTTTAGACAAATTTTGTTAATTTGTATAGATCTAGATTGTAATAATTGAATAGTAAATATGATAAAACTATCTTGATGAAAATTTCAAAGAAAAAAAGGACAAAAAATAGCGAAATTATTGAAATTTATGGACTTCATACAGTTAAAGCTGCTCTCAATAATTCTAACAGAAAACATCAAAAACTTGTAATTTCTCAATCTCATAAAGATATAATTACTAAAGAAATTAAACAAAATGTAAAAGAAATATTAGTGTTAAGTAATAAAGAAATGCTTAAATTATATGGAAGGGAAAATACACATCAGGGCATAGTTCTCACTACATCAAGTTTGATTCAGCCTGATCTCGATGTAATACTGGATGAATCAATAAATAAAAAAATTGAAGTCGTTATTATGCTAGATCAGGTTACTGATCCTAACAATATAGGTTCTATAATGAGATCATGTATACTTTTTAATTGTAATTCTCTTATTGTATTAAAAAATAATGCTCCTGATATTACTTCAACAATTGCTAAAGCCGCCTCAGGAGCTTTAGAAATTATTAACTACATTAAAGTTACAAATTTATCTCACACAATTAGAAAATTTAAAAAAAACAATTTTTGGGTATGTGGTCTAGATATCAATAATAGTAATTTAAATTACAACTTTGATATACCTAAAAAATGTTTATTAGTTTTAGGTGCTGAAAGCAAAGGTTTGCGCAAACTTACGAAAAAAGAGTGTGACAGTATAATTTCTATACCAATGATTCCAAATCAAATTTTTCAAATTGATAGCTTAAATGTATCAAATGCATGTTCAATAGCTTTATACGAACATTTCAAAAAATATAACTAATTATATTTATATAATATAAGTGGTGCCGCGTGTCGGAATCGAACTGACCACCTGATGATTACAAATCAACTGCTCTACCAAATGAGCTAACGCGGCACATTAAGTTTTCTCTACTTTTTTAAATACCTAGTTACTTAAAAAAAATTAAGTATCATATGAGTAAAATAAATTCAATAATGTATTTATTATTTTGACTTTAATTTTCTTCTAACTATCATATCATAAACTCTTTGCTCTATTAAACTATTGGCAACAAATTTATTTTTTAAGATATTCATAATTAAATTAAATATTTTCTTTGGTCTGGATAAATAAATAATAATATATGATCCTGAAAATCCTAATATACGTAAAATCATTAATTTAATTCCAGAAACATGATTGCAATAAGAAAATGATTTTGTTAAATCGAACTGTATTAACAAATTTTCAATATACTGATCATTAATTTTTTTTTTTTTTTGTTCTTCTAATTGTTTAAACAACTCAGAACCTGGATAAGGTGCAAAAATAGCAAAATTTATATCAGATACACCATATCGGAAAGCACAATAATAAGCAAAAAGAACTGTTCTAAGACAATCAAAAAAAGTTTCATGAGGAAATCCAATAATGAAATTCAATCTTATTGTATGACCAATTTTTACTGCATTTTTCATGCTCAAAGTAAGACGATCGAGTTTAACTTTTTTCTTAATCATCTTTAGAGTATTATCTGTTCCACTTTCAGGAGCATAAGTTATAAAACGACACCCGGTATCATATATAGCTTGAAGAGTTTCTTCATCAAGAACCTCAGTTCTTGTACCTACTGGTAATTGCCATGTAATATCAATAAGATTTCTTTTTTTCATTTCATCGCAAAATTCAAGCGTCCACTCTTTTTTAATAATTGCGGTTAAATCATAAAATTCAAAACTATTTGCTCTATACTCAGAAATTAACCATTCCATTTCATCAACGAGATCCTTTGGATCTCTCATTACATAACGTGTGGTCCACATTGAAGGACTAGAACAGAAAGTACATTGATATGGACAACCACGAGTTGCAAGTATCGCCATATTCCTCCCTCTAGCAAGTCCAGAAGTAAAATAATCATTGAAATAGTTTTCAACATTTAACAAATGCCAAGCTGGTTTTGGAATCTCATCAATATATTCAATTCTTTTACTTAGTCCGTTATCTACGAAATTATTTTTGTTATCTATGAAACAAACACCTTCTATTTTAGTTGGATCTTTCTTATTATAGATTGAATATACTAACTCTAACAAAGAAAGTTCTCCTTCTCCACGAACTACATAATCTATAGCAGAACAATCCCGAAGAACATATTCTGATATAGCACTCGGATGTTCTCCACCAACAACAATGATTAAATCTGGACGTGCTTTTCTTACTTTTTTGATTAATTCACGATGCAAAATCCACTCTTGTGTAAACATCAAAGATAAAGCAAATATTTTGGCATTCATATCAATTCTTTCTATTATCTCTTGTGCATCTAAACCCTGCACGCTGTAAAGATTATGAACATTTCTTTTAATTAAAACAGGCTTTGTATCTCCTATCGCATCTAAAATTCTTGTTTTATAACCTGCTTTTTCTAATACTCCACCAATATACGCTAGACCTAAAGGTAAAGTAACTGGAGCACTATACGTATTTTTAGATAAAACTACAAAAGGTTTACATAAATGCACAACTCTTTTATCATCTTTAGGCGCACGAAACTCAATCAAACTATCAACGATATGACGATTATCTTTTTCTTTAATAAATTTTTGTGGTTGCATAAAAAAAATAATTATTGTTACAATCAATAATTCTATATTATTTCAATTTTAATAAAATAATTAATTGTGATTAATTGATTCTACCTAAGTCATCGTTACAATTATATATTTTATAATTATATTTATTATTTGATTTAACTAATTCAATTACTCTAATTAATCCTTCTTTTTTTGCAATTTGGCATAAATCCTCAGGATTTAAATGATTTATTTCAGGATTTTTTTTGTATTCTTTATATCTAGCATAACCAAATTCACGTCTATGTCCATAACATGATTCAATATTGTTTATAGGTAAGCCTCGCAACATCACCATGTTGGCTATTGCAGGTACAACAAAAGGAGGCATCAACTTGTCACAGGATAAATTCCAATATGTCTTTATATTTTTTGGAATATAAACTGCTGTATATTTTTTTTCCTTAATTGATAATTTAGATAAATTATTTAATGTTTTTATTAATTCATATTCTAAAAAATAATCAGTCTCCATAATATTTATATTTCTAATTTTTTTTAAAGTTTTAATTATTTCCGCTATATTCATAGTTTTAAAATTATAATAATTATTCATTAGTAAATTTATAAATCTTTTACCTGGGGCATGTGTACCTTTAAAATTAATATCATTAGGGTACAAAAAACTTTCTCTAATAGTAATATTACTTAAAATAAACTTTGAACTTGAAATCAGAGTATGTTTCGTCGAATAATAAATAGGAATAAGTATTAATATTAAAAATAAAAAAGACTTAAAATCAAAAATTATTTTTTTCATAAATGTCATCTTTTATAAAATACTCCCCTAAAAAAATTAAGATGTGCAATTATAAGAATATAACTTAAGTATAGTTGAATCCCTTTAAAATATTGAAAAGGGACTATATATAAAGATAAAATAATTAAAAATAATAATTCTAAATCTAATATTTTCCTGTTAACTATGTTTTCAATAATTGATTTTAGCGTAAATATTTTTAGAGATATTAATTTCAAAAAAATATATGCAATTGATAAGTATAAGAAAAAAAATTCATCTTTGAAGGAATAACTATGGCTAAGTGCATGATCTATTGTGTAAGTTTCTTCTATATGAATCTCTCTTCCATCAAAAAGAGACAAAAGATTAAAATACAAATAAATATTATATAACAGCCACAAAAATATCAGTAATAGAAAAAAATTAAATTTAAATAATTTTAACCTAATAAATAAATAAAATCCTATGATCGTAAATAAATACACAAAAGAAACCTTAGAATATGAAGCTAAAATAGCTAATAAAAAAATAATTGATGGAAAAAAATAGAAACAAAAAAGATTGATTTTTTTATCAATAAAATTAAATTTATTATTTATATAATAAAAAAAAACATTTAAGATTAAAAAGAGGATAGTTAATGCTAATGCATAACTTTGAGATTCTAAATATTGATATTTTTCTGGCAAAAAATCAATATTGATTGGTAGAGCAAAAAAAATATATAATGATAGCCATAACAAAATATTTTTTTCTTCTAATGGTTCAAAATTATTTATTTTTGAATAAAATTTACTAACTTCTAAAACCGAGTATAAAAAAAACATAAAAAAAATTGGAGTTATTAAAATTGGAAAAACAATAGAGTAAAAATCAAGAGAGCTAATATCAATTAAAATACTAAATAAACCAAATACAGAATGTGAAAGAGTATGATAATAATGTGGAACAAAACCATCAAGTCCTGTGCCAATAAAAAAATAAGTCTTAAAAATGCCAGCAATTGAAGCATGATACATCGTGTCTCTATGTGCCCATGATCCGTTAATAATTTTTTCTATCATCAATGGATGAACATATTGGCTGTTATAATAAACTGAAGTTATTAAAAATGAAAAAACAATAGAAAATAAAAAAATAAAAAAATTATTTTTATTAATTTTTAGAAGTTTAATATTGAAATAAAT
>Ga0187827_10001038_pt1 | contig 41874 bp, 29 predicted proteins | sample ETNtaG_39_FD_167969 | JGI IMG/M metagenome (GOLD analysis project Ga0187827, IMG submission 167969) | Marine microbial and viral communities from oxygen minimum zone, Eastern Pacific Ocean - ETNP2014_SV_150_PacBio MetaG (Illumina Assembly) | ecosystem: Environmental > Aquatic > Marine > Hypoxic...
CACTGCATACAATGTTAATTCACCAGATACGGATGGCCATAATTCTGGCAATAATGGTAACGCTAATGAGGCACGTTCTGTGTATTCGATAGATATGGATGGCGATGGAGATAAAGACGTTCTGTCAGCGTCACGATCAGATCAGAATTCAATTGCGTGGTATGAAAATGATGGCAGTGAGAGTTTCACATTTCATGCTATTGAATCAAATTGGGGTGGAGGCGTATCCGTGTTTGCAGGAGATATAGATGGAGACGGGGATATAGATGTTATTTCAGCATTCTATGATCGAAATACTATCGTTTGGTATGAGAACGATGGTTCAGAGAGTTTCACAGATCATACCATTACCTCCGATGCTAGATATGCTAGGTCCGTCTTTGCAGCTGATTTAGATGGTGATGGGGATTTGGATGTACTTTCTGCTTCAGATAACAAGATTACTTGGTATGAAAATGATAGGTTGTAGAACAGAACAAACGAGCCAATTATTGTAGATAATAAATAGAAAGGAGGAATTATGAATGAGAATGAAAACAGCAGAAATTCGAAGAGATGAAGAAGAAAGAGCAGTAAGTCCAGTTATTGCGACCATTTTGATGGTTGCAATCACGGTAGTGCTCGCGGGCGTACTGTATGTGTGGGCCAATAATTTAGCCAGTGAAGGTACTGATACCTCAGTAGGCACACTGAACACTTACACCACCGAGGATGCCGATGATGAGACCGGCCCAGGTGCTGAAGATACATTGGTCAAGATGCAGTTGACTGGCAAGGATGATCTTGCGTGGTCATTTATCAAAATCACATTATCAGTTGGCGATAATGTCTACACTTGCAACGTGGTTGCAGGTGATGATTGTGTAATCAGTCAAGCGGCTGGTGACAACGACAATGCATGGGAGCCAGGTGAATATCTGTTCCTCTCGGAAGGGACTGAGGATATTTGTAATGAAGCAGAGTGCCTGCTCCAGATTTCTGTAACTCACAACGGTCGTACCGTTGCTGGTGATGGGGTAAGTGGACAAGGAGGTAATGTTGGCAGCGGTTCTATTGGCGGCACCACCACACCCCCTCCTACAGACCCTACACCCACCTTCACCTCTTACAATATATCTCTCGTTACAGACAGAGGTTCTGATGTAAGTGCTGCAGATATTGATGGCGATGGAGATCTAGATGTTATTTCAGCATCTTGGGATTTTATAGCATGGCATGAAAATGATGGCTCAGGTAGTTTCACATCTCATACAATCAGCACCTCAGCAAAACACAAACCACATGTATTTGCAATTGATTTAAATCAAGATGGAGATATGGATGTAATATCTACATCATACGGCACTATTAGTTGGCATGAAAATGATGGTAGCCAAAGTTTCACAAGTCACACAATTTCAACTGCCAATTCAGGATATGGGTCTGTTCATGCAACTGATGTTGATGGTGATGGTGATGTAGATGTGTTGTCTAAGTCAGGTAATGACGGAGGCAGGGTTTTCTGGCACGAAAATGATGGCTCTGAGAGTTTCACTGATCACACCATCAGCACAGATTCTTCGGGTTCGGGTAGTGTGTTTGGATTAGATATGGATGGCGATGGAGATAAAGATGTAATGGCATGCTCTTACAATAAAATAAGGTGGTATGAAAATGACGGTAGCGAAAGTTTCACATCACACAATATTACTAATGGCAATAGTGGAGATATTTGGGCATATCCCACTGATATAGATGGGGATGGAGATATTGATGTATTAGCTGCAAATGGTTGGTATATACACTTGTTTGAGAATGATGGCAGTCAATCTTTTACTAGACATTCCATTAACAGTAGTGCTTATTATCCATCTTCTGTTTATGCTGCAGACTTGGATAACGATGGTGATTTAGATATTATAGCACCTCAATCTTCGAATGCCAAGATTGTCTGGCATGAAAACGAAGGTTCGCTGACTTTCACTGGCCATATTTTGGGAACAACTTCAGATTCTACGGGTTCTGTTGGCGGCGGACCAGTTTCGGTTTATGCAGCAGACTTGGATGGGGATGGAGATTTAGACGTACTATCAGCATCATATGGCAGTGATACAGTTGCTTGGTATGAAAATGATTTAATTTAGATGGAGATGAATGAGAATGAAAACAGCAGAAATTCGAAGAGATGAAGAAGATAGAGCAGTAAGTCCTGTGATAGCGACTATTCTGATGGTGGCAATCACGGTCGTGCTCGCGGGCGTGTTGTATGTGTGGGCTAACAACTTGGCCAGTGAAGGGACTGATACTTCAATTGGTACATTGAATACTTACACTACCGAGGATGCCAATGATGAGACAGGTCCTGGAGCAGATGATACACTGGTTAGGATGCAGTTGACAGGCAAGGATGATCTTGCTTGGTCATTCATCAAAATCACAGTTTCTGTTGGCGACAATGTCTACACCTGCAGCGTGGTTGCTGGTGATGATTGCCAAATCAGCCAAGTGGCTGGAGACGACGACAATGCTTGGGAGCCAGGCGAATATCTGTTCCTTTCAGAAGGAACCGATGACATTTGCAGTGAAGCCGAGTGCCTGCTCCAGATTTCTGTAACTCACAACGGTCGCACCGTTGCTGGTGATGGAGTGAGTGGTCAAGGAGGCAATGTTGGCAGTGGTTCTGGTGGCTTGACAAATGTCAACTTCATAATCACTGGTTTCGATGAAATCAACAGTGGTGCAAACGCCGTCATCGGTGAGTACGGAGGGCGCGTGCTGGTAGGGAATACTCTCTACTTCGACGCTCACGAAGGAAATGCAGGGCGCGAACTATGGTCCCACAACACTGTGACCGGACAGAATTCTCTAGCGGCGGACATTCGTAGCGGGGGTAACTCAGGTTCCAATCCAGGGCACTACGGAGGCATCATGGCAGTGGGCACGACGCTCTATTTCGATGCAAACGACAACATCGACGGCAATGAATTGTGGGCGTACGAGACGACCAATTCCTCGGCTTGGCAGGTGGCTGATATCAATAGCGGGAGCGGCAGCAGTAATCCCGGACAATACATGACAATTTTGGTCGGTGATACAATTTACTTCAGTGCGAATGATGGAAGCAGCGGCATCGAACTGTGGGCGCATGATACCTCCACTTCCTCAACTTGGCGGGTGGCTGATATCTACAGCGGGAGCGGCCATGGTGCCACCGGACAATACTTGGAAATATTGGTCGGTGATACGCTCTACTTTAGTGCGAATAGCATCAGCGGCTTAGAACTGTGGGCGCACGACACCTCCAACTCCTCGACCTGGCAGGTGGCTGATATCAACAGCGGCTACGGCCACAGTTACCCCGGAACTTACATGACAATTTTGGTAGGTGATACAATCTACTTCGATGCGGATGATGGAAGCAGCGGCATCGAACTGTGGGCGCATGATATCTCCACCACCTCAACTTGGCGGGTGGCTGATATCAACAGCGGGGGCTACAGTTACCCCGGACGATGGGGTATGGAAATTTTAGTCGGTGATACTTTCTACTTCAGTGCGGATGATGGAAGCAGCGGCTACGAACTGTGGGCGCATGATACATCCACCTCCTCAACTTGGCGGGTGGCTGATATCAACAGCGGGAGCGGCAACGCTAATCCCGGATATTTTGCAGGCTTCACGGCGATGGGCACCCGACTCTACTTCGATGCGGATGATGGAAGCAGCGGCATCGAACTGTGGGCGCATGATACCTCCAATTCCTCAACTTGGCAGGTGGCTGATATCAACAGCGGGAGCGGCGACGCTAAACCCGGAAATTTTGCAGGCTTCACGGTGATGGGTACGCGTGTCTTCTTCGACGCGGACGACGGCAGCAACGGCCGCGAACTGTGGGCGCTTGACTCGACGAACGGGTCGACCTGGCGAGTGACTGACATCAACACCGATGGCGGCTCCCACCCTGGGCGCTACACCGCCCCCACTGTGGTTGGCAATCGGCTCTACTTTGAGGCATACACTCCCGACACCAGTTACGAGTTGTGGATGATGGAGATTGTTACTTCCTAACCATAATCGCCCTCGTTGTAGATTTGCGTTTCGGCGAGATAAGTGAGGACATCGGCAACGTTGATTATCGCGTGAATTCCTGTGCGGCATTGTTTGGATTTCTGACTGCTCCGTTCGTGGCATAATCCATCAATGCAGTAGATGCTGTGGAATATTTCAAGTAGTCATCACTTGTACGTTCATTAATGGCTAACGTCATTAAGGGGAATTGAATTGAGGCGAGCAGAAATTAGAAGAGATGAAGAAGAGAAAGCGGTAAGTCCAGTTATTGCGACCATTTTGATGGTTGCAATCACGGTTGTGCTCGCGGGCGTACTATACGTGTGGGCCAATAACTTGGCTAGTGAAGGTACTGATACCTCAATTGGTACATTGAATACTTACACCACCGAGGATGCCGATGATGAGACAGGCCCTGGTGCTGAAGATACATTAGTCAAGATGCAGATGACTGGCAAGGATGATCTTGCGTGGTCATTTATCAAAATCACATTATCAGTTGGCGATAATGTCTACACTTGCAATGTGGTTGCAGGTGATGATTGTGAAATCAGGCAAGAGGCCGGGGATAATGACAATGCTTGGGAGCCAGGCGAATACTTGTTCCTTTCAGAAGGAACTGAGGACATTTGCAATGATGCCGAGTGCCTGCTCCAGATTTCAGTAACTCACAACGGTCGTACCGTTGCTGGTGATGGAGTAAGTGGACAAGGAGGCAACGTTGGTGGTAGTACTGGTGGCGGTTCTTCAGGAGGCGGAGTTAGTTACACTATTGTTTCAGTTGATGATGAAGGCAACACATTCTACAGTACAGATGCTCAAAATTGGGCACTTGGTGATGTATTGTCATTTTACCCAAAGGATATTGTTTATGGCGAGGGTAAGTTTGTGGCAACTGGAAAGGATGGTAATGATCAATATTTTGCTTATTCCACCAACGGACAAACTTGGACAGAATCATACATTTCTAACGACCATAGTAATTACAATAGCATCACCTATGGTAATGGGATGTTCATTTCTGTTGGTCGCGGTTCAGGTGGATGGGTGATGTATCAATCAGATGATGGGGAATCATGGACTAAGATTCAAGATACTATTTCATCTAATTCTGGAACTGGTTGGATGTCATGTACAATGTATGGTGAAGGCACCTTCGTAACTATTGCTAGTACGGGGGTGATGTATTCAACAGATGGGGCGAATTGGGATACTGCGAGCAATTCACCTTCTGGATACACAGTTCAATCAGATTCCTGCGCTTATGTAAATGGTAAATTTTGGGCAGTCAAGAAGACTTCAGGAGGTGGTGGTCCTTGGGTAGTCGCTCAGTCAGATGATGGGACTGACTGGTCATCAGAATCTTATGATAAGATACCTTGTAGCCATTCAGGTTGTGGTGTGATGAAGCGATTAATCCATGATGGAAATAAATTCATTGCAATGGATGGCGGCGGAGGGGGAGCAAATACTTCGCGAGGCGCTTACTCAACCGATGGAGAAACTTGGTCGGCATTCTACAATCCAATGTATACTGGTGGCACAATTGCCTATGTCGACGGAACCTATGTTCTTGCTGGGATGATTGATGGTACAGTAGATGGCTCACAAGAACATTATGATGCAATCTATACGAGTACAGACCTTTCAACTTGGACTTTACAATATCAGAGTGATGATGTAGGTTGTTGTAGTGATAAAGTAATTGCAACATCTTTAGGTTAAATATAGGAGATGAATGAAAATGAAAAATAATGAAAAGAGAATGGAAGAAGAAAGAGCAGTAAGTCCAGTTATTGCGACTATTTTGATGGTTGCAATCACGGTTGTACTTGCGGGTGTATTGTATGTGTGGGCCAACAATTTGGCTAGTGAAGGTACAGATACCTCAATGAGCACACTGAACACCTATACTGTTGAGGATGCAGACGATGAAACAGGCCCAGGTGCTGAAGATACACTGGTTAGGATGCAGATGACTGGCAAGGATGAACTTGCTTGGTCATTTGTCCAAATTAGAATTTCTATTGGCGATAATGTCTACACTTGTAGTGTGATTGCTGGAGATGATTGTGAAATCACTCAAGCAGCTGGAGAAAACGACAATGCTTGGGAACCTGGCGAGTATCTATTTTTGAAGGAAGGAACTGAAGATATCTGTGATGGAACTATTTGTCCAATCACCATTTCGATTACAAATGGCGGTCGTTCTGTGGGGGGCTCTCCACTGATTTTGGTTGATGGAGCATCCGGTAGTAATTCCCTTGGAGGTAGTTCTAGCAGTGGCGGAACTACTGTGACGACAGAGTCTTGCGCTGATGTCTTTGCTGTAATTGAAACTCAGAGTGATGTTTCTAATTATGAGCATTGTACTGATTTGGATGCACTTTACCTTCACCAAACAAGTGGGGTAACAGATGTCAGCCTTCCTCATCTAGAGAAGATTTATCGGTACGCATATTTCCACCAGAATGAAGATTTACAGACCGTTTCTTTGCCAAATCTTGAGGAAGTTGGAGGAGATGTGTATTTCCATCAAAACCAAGCCCTAGAATCTGTTGATTTATCAAGTCTAGAAGATGTCGGTGATAATGATGACAACGATGGAGGACATGTCTATTTTTACCATAACTATGCTCTTGAGTCAGTCGATCTATCAAGTCTAAAAAATGTGTATGCAAATGATCAGGGGGATGATGGGTATCTCTATTTAGATAACAATGATGCACTCCTATCAATTGATATGTCCAGTCTTGAACATGTGGGGGGCTATCTCTATATCTCAGGCCATGATGTTCTTTCAGATATTGATTTAACGAGTTCTCTGACTGCAATTGATGATTATGTGTACATCTACAGCAATCCAGATTTGTGCGTACCCTCATTGGATTGGGATAGTATATCAGATTCGGTTTCAATTGGTGGCAATGGTCAGTGCTGAACTGATTAGTAATCAACAGCACATCTTAATTTGCGACCCTATTGAGGGTGTACTGTCGAGGTTGTTGTTGTGAGTGGCGGTGAAGAATCTTCAGAAGATATTGCTAACCCACTCGTCGAGGCGAAATCGCTGTGGAAAGTGATTGGCCTTGGTGCATTGACCGCTAGCATGTGCTGCTTGCCAAGTGTAGTTTGGGTTTTGTTTGCCGGCTCATCGGCAATTGTTGCGGCAGATCAATTATCGAATGACCTATATTTTGGGATTGCTCGACCTATATTCTATCTGATTGCTCTTGGTATGGTTACTACGGGGCTGATAATCCACTTTCGTCGCAGTGGAATCTGCACACTTGATGAGGCAAAGAGAGAAAGGCAGCGTATTGTCAATACTACTTTGGCCGTTTTGACTGCAACATTCTTACTATATTTTGTATGGAATTATATCATTCTTGAGATAATTGGAATAGCTCTAGGTATGCCTTGGGCCGAGTCAGCAATATGGAAGTAAATATCCATCTCATAGATTGATGAGTAAAAAGAGCGGGTCGCCGCTATGAATGGTGAGTTCTGCTTCTCCGTTACCCATGTTTGAGAGTCCACGAGTTGAGAAGGTGACATCGTCATTATTCAATTCCCATTCAGGGCCCAAGAGAGTCACATTAGAGGTACCAAAACTGAATAGTGAAAATGTGCCACTGAGGGTTATAATATCTGAAAAACCTGTTACGAAGCGCGTGAGTTTGGTCGAAGGCAGATTTGCCCTGATGTTGAGGCTTGGGTGGGCGTTAGTAAGTGCCGCCAATCCGCCGAGTAGGTGGTCGTGCCTTCCTCCTTCGATTCCCTCAACAAGAATGTCACTCCATCCTCTCTGATGACATAAGTTGAGTGCTTTTGCTAGATCACTTTCAGATTGGCTTGGAAGGCGTAAAATTTCAGCTCCATTTTCCTTAGCCCATTGCAAGTCCTCTTCTTTCGCGGAATCAAGGTCTCCAACCACCAATGTGGGAGCCTTATCCAAGGCTCGTAAATGACGTAATCCGCCATCCACCGCGATGATGTGGGTGGCGCTGGCCAAAGTGCTCTGAAAACGCTCTGCGCCACTCGTTTCCCCGGCCGCAATCAGTAGTGCCTCCCCGCTAGTCACAAACGCTGTAGCGGTTACTGATTAATTCGGTTTGCTTGGCCTTAAACCCATCATTCACTAATTACTCTTTTACTGTATCAGGTTCCCCACCGGCCCCATGGGGGCCGGTTGCGAGTCCAACGAGAGGAGCACTTTACCCCTAGTTTTGGTACTCTTGATGTTATTTGCATCACTTTCTCCATTTGCAGTCCAAGAGGCATTGAAAACACCCACATTACAACAGGAAGAGGCAATCACATCTTCAATTACTTTCACTAATGGAAGCGGTGATCAATTTGCAGGTCAAACAGTTATCATAAACGGTTCAGATTGGTTGGTTGACTCAAACAGAGGAATGGATGTATGGCATACGACAGCCCTCAACACTAGCCTTACTTTCGATGAAATTGACTTAACTCGAGATGATCGTGGAAGAGCACGAGGATGTATGCATGAATCGACAGGTGGTATCTGGTTAGCAAAACTTGAATTTGGCGGAGGAACAAGTGCGACTCAAGTCGAATCAGGTGGTGCAGGACTTGGTGAGAAATGCTCAATTGCAGTGGACGAGCGCGAAAAGTCACACATCGCTTACACGAACGAATCAGGTTTTCTTAGAATTGCATATCAGAAAGTTTCAGGGGCATGGAATATCCGAACCATCGAAAATCAGAGCACAGTGACACAAATCAATTTACTTCTAGATTCTGAAGGTGACCACAATATTCTCTGGTTGGATTCCAACAATAGCCTTCACTTCTCTACCTACACTACATGGTGGACTCATGCTGATTTATTGGTTGGAACTAGAGTAAGTGAGGGATTTGACGCCTATTTGGATGATGATGACTCACTCAATATCTTCTATCGTAACCTCGATAGTATGCAGATGATTCATGGTGTATTGGATGGTGATGGGAACTGGTTGCTTTCAGCCTTGACTGCTGGTGCTGATATTGGGCCCGCTCTCACTTTCGCCAAAGACCCCAGCACGGGAAATATGCAGTATGCCTATGCAACATCCTCTTCAACCACTTTGACTGTTGTGCGCGACCTTAGTGGGCAAGAGAATGGCAGAATATCGCCTTCAATTCAAACAATTGCAACGGGGGCAATCACTGATGAGTATGCCACTCAAGCATTCAATAATCTTGATTTTAACTGTGATGGGATTGACGATTTGGTGGTTAGCAAGCCGGATGCCAACTCCAGTATTGGAGCAGTAGAAATCTTCAGGGGTTCATCGATAGGGCTATCTCCTGTGGCCGATTATGTGCTGACTGGTTCTGCAGGTGGCGATTTGTTTGGCTCTAGCATTGCCAATGCAGGAGATGTCAACGCTGATGGTTGTGAAGATTTGTTGGTTGGGGCAACTGGTGCCGTTGACAAATGGGGTTATCCAACAGGCGTATCATACGTTTATTTTGGTGGTAATCATTCACATTCTACCGCTAACTGGAGTGCAGATGGCGAAAATTCAGGAGACAAGTTCGGTGGTACTGTTTCATCAGCTGGTGACATTGATAATGATGGCTTTGATGATATACTGGTAGCAGCCACCGGCTTTTCTCAATCGGGTGGTGAAGGTAAGGTCTACCTTTACCTCGGGTCAGCCTCTGGACCAGAGCCTTCCGAAACTTGGACCACACGTGGATATTGGCAGAATGTTGTCCAAGGTTGGTCACTTGCAGGGATAGGTGATATCAATGGTGATGGTTTTGGTGATATTGCATTGGGTGCCGCAGATTCATTTTCAGAACTCACAGGTAATGGTCGTGTAGAGGTTTATCTTGGCTCAGGGATGGGTTGGATGACTCTTGATAATTATTGGACTACATCAACCACTAACACATTGCTGGGATACGCTGTTACTGGTATTGGAGATGTCAATCAAGATGGCTATGATGACTTTGCTTTCAGTGAACCACTCTATGACAACTCGGCCCTTGGCAAGGTGAGCGTCTTTTTGGGATCCTCGACAGGCTTTCCAAATGATGCTGAATTAGAATTGGTTGGTACCCAATCAAGCCAAATGTTCGGTAGCGATGTATCAACTATTGGCGATATCAATGATGATGGCATTGAAGAGATAGCGATTTCATCAATTGGCCTAGGAACATCACCAGGGAAAGTGGAGTACTTCTTTGCCGATGATACTGAATATCTTAGAAGAGGAGGAAATTCACTTCTTGCAACAGGAGTATCCGGTCAGCACCTAGGTAGAACTGTTGGCGGTGGAGGTGATTTGGATGGCGATGGTCAGTTGGAGATTATCATCACATCTCTAGACAAGGACATGGCGGGTAATTCTGTAGGTGCCGTTGTCCAAATTGAGAAGCTGAATAGCGAAATCACAGATATTTCAACGCCGACAACGATGGTTGACTTGGATCTAGATGATTTGGGGCGCTTCCATCTCTTAGTTGGCGGAAACGGGCAGACTCACCATCTTGAGCGGCCAAACGTTGCTACGGATTCAACAGCGGATTGGGAAGTCAAGACCTTCGATACGGATAATGTTTCCATGGTTGTGACGCGGGCAGGAAAAGCAATTATTCTTGATGATAGTAATACTTTTACAGAGCAGAATGCACATACTCAACTCTCTCTAGTTCATCCAACAGCATCCAATGCCATTCACGACTTAGATCTAGAAATCATCGATGACCAAAGTCATATTTTCTATTCAGAGGAACACAATGCCTCAACCTCCTATGCAAATATTCGAGGAGAAAGTGATTCAGGCTTCTTTACGAGTTCTTTAGGAAACAATTCAACTTCTATACTCTCATTCAATTCAACTTCTGCAATTACTGGAATTGGTGTTGGTAGTTCCTGTACATTCTCTAATGGTACAGTTGCTTTGGTCAGAAATGTAGGCAACAAAGTTGTGGTGACATATTACGAAGGTAACAATTCATCAACATTTAACCTGTTGAACGATGTTGCATTGTCTGTGGACACCGCATGTAGGCATTCCAATTCCCTGTTGGTGGCAATCCAATCCGCTACTTCTTACGAACTATTGGAGTTCAATAACAGTGTCAATTCACTTGTGTCAGGTTCAGCATCTGTCACAATTGCTGGAGCACTGATTGTCGATGCATCTGCTGGTACAGCATTATTCGCTGACATATCTGGTGGATTCCAACTCTGCGATAGTAGCAATTCCTGTTCTGCCATCACAGACCTCGCATCTGGGGCGATAGTCCAAGCGGCTGCTACAGGTGGCGATGACGCCGCGTGGCTCCTACATGATGGTGGAAACAATGTGGCCACGCTCTCAATCCTTGAGGGATTGGTTGTACGAGATGTCTGGACATACAGCACATCTGTAACTTCTCTGTTGACCCATACCGATATGGAGGTAGACTCTGATGGTAATGTACGAATCGTTGTGGTAGAGGCTGATGGACTAATTTACCACATGACCAGTTTCCGCGTTTTCAACGATTGGGACAGAGACTTCGTGCCAGTACCATGGGACGACGTTGTAATGGTAGGTGGCCAATGGAGTGACTCTGATTCAGATGGTTACGGAGATAATCCAGATGGCCCTGTCCCCGATAGTTGTACTTCAAGTGGCACAGGCCCCTTCGATAGGGGTAGCAGATGGGGACTATTCGGTTGTTCTGATGCGGATTGGGATGGCTGGGCCGACAGCATTGATAATTGTCTGAATGTGATGGGTGATTCATGGATTGATGCTCGTGGTTGCCCAGATCCCGATGGGGATGGTTGGAGTTCTCCTGGGATTTGGACCGTCACTCCGGACCAAGATCCACTTAACTGGTATCAGCAGCGTGATAGTGACGCTGATGGTCATATGGACAATCATGGTCCTGACTGTTGCGGGCTCCAAGCTTCAATCGATATTTATCCATTGAATGGCAATCAGTGGGAAGATGAAGATGTTGATGGTTGGGGTGATAATCATAACTTTGAGTATGCAAATGCGTCTCTTCGTTCCGCCAATGGCGTAGATTCGGATAACGACGGATTCGATGACTATTGGTATATTGATTGGAGCGGTGATCAATGCCCCGGAGAGCAAGGCTTCTCGCGCTTTGACCGAGGTGGTTGCGCTGATTCTGATGGTGATGGTTGGTCCGACCCACATATTGCAGAAAATCAATACGAGTCATCTTGGCTCTACAATCGAAGTGAATGTCATGATTTACAGTCAGGTGGTCACTACGGTTGTGCCGATAATTGGCCCGGAGGAGGTAATACTGGTGAGCCGTGTGCTGACTTGACTAATTGTTCACAGCAATGGCATGACAAAGATAGTGACGGATATGGCGATAATTCAACTATCGGCGCATGGCTTCAAGACGCCTTCAATGAGGACCCCACTCAATGGAATGATACGGATAACGATGGTTACGGTGACAATCCAATTGGTACAACTCCTGACGATTGCCCGGTGATTTGGGGTAATTCCACGGTGGATAGACTAGGATGTCCAGATTCAGATGGCGATGAATATTCTAACCCCGATGCGAGTTCACCTGCTCATCCTACTGGTAACGCAGATTCAAATTCTTCTAACCCTGAACAGTGGCGAGACACAGATGGTGATGGCTTCGGTGATTTTACTGACAAGACCAACGGTGATTATTGCCCTACTCAATATGGTTACTTGGATGGTATCGGCGGTCGTGGTTGTCCGCTCCCTGCAGAAGATGCAGATGGAGATGGAATCATTGACGAAGAGGATATGTGTGCTAACACGACCATTGGAGAATCAGTTGATACCGAAGGTCCCTTGAAGGGTTGTTCTGAGAACCAGAAAGATGACGATAATGATGGCGTAATGAATGCTAATGACAATTGTGCCAACACCACCGTTGGTGCAATAGTTGATGAAAATGGTTGCAGCAGTGACCAACTCACCATGGATGATGACAATGATGGGGTACCAAATATTTCTGATGAATGTCCAGAGACAAATGTGGGCGCGAATGTCTCAACTGTTGGTTGTGCATTGTACCAACTTGATGAGGATAATGATGGCGTATCCAACGCTGTAGATATCTGTCCAGATACGGCCGCCGGAGCGGTTGTAGATGAAGTGGGATGCCCACGCAGTGACATGGATTCTGATGGTGATGGCTATGATGATAGCACCGATGCATTTCCACTTGAAGCATCCCAATGGGGTGATTACGATGGCGATGGTTTTGGAGACAATACCAGCGGATTCCAAGGTGATTCCTGTCCTACTGAACCGGGTAATTCATCTGGTTATCCAATTGGTGATCGTTGGGGTTGTGTTGACACCGATGGTGATGGATTCAGTGACCCTACTTCAGGGTGGAGTGTGGCTGATGGAGCAGATGCTTTCATCAACCAATCAAGCCAGTGGAAAGATTCTGATAGTGACGGATTTGGTGATAACCAAACCGGATATCAAGGGGACGAGTGTCCATTGACTCCAGGAGTTCTCAATGGGGTATTGGGTGTAGGTTGCGCTGCTGCTACTGATGGTTCAGGCAATCAAGTGAATGAATGTGACAAATGGGGACCATTCTACAATCCCGCATCTAATCCCGGTGTATCTGTTCCTGAAGAATTCCATAACTGTGCTTGGTATGATGAATGGTACAGCGTCGCAGAAGAAGAGGAAAGTTTGCCTGTGACGACTATTGCAGGAGTTGTTGCCGCCATTCTCCTTCTCCTTGTGATTGCCTTTGTTTCGATACGTATCATCACACGTGGCGGCGATGATTGGGATGAAGATGATGATGAGTTATTCGATGATGATGATTGGGAAGAAGATCAAGACATCTTTTCTCCCGGTACCGGAAGGCAGGGTGCTGCCTGGAATACTCCGGCTGCGACGCAGGATTTCACCGGTCGTGGAGACGGAGGACCTTCTTCCAGCCCCCCAAGCCGTGGTGGAGGTGGCCCCCCAAGCCGAGGTGGCGGTGGACCCCCAAGCCGAGGTGACGGTGGACCCCCAAGACGAGGACCTTCTGGCCCATCTCGTTCAAGCAGTCAGCCGGTGAAAGCAACAAGACGCAAGGTAGTATCAGATGATGGTATAGCATCAAATTCTAAACCAGCCACCCGGAAGACGCGGAAGGTTGTAGGGGACGAGGCACCGAAAAACGTCAAAACACGTTCAACTCGCAAAACACGTTCAACTAAGGGAACTGATAAGCCAGCTGCGATGGTGCCTGTTCCTACAGAAACTTGGGAAGATTTGTTCGCTGCTAGAGATTCAGCAAATTATGAGAAATCATTCGGTGAGACCCGAGCTGCAGTGGAAAGCGGCGAGTCAGAAAGGAATCTGTTGCGAAAATTGCAAACTGAGGGTTGGAATGCCAAACAATCGCGTTATATTATCAACGAATCTTCAAATTCATGAGTTAATTTGAATGCTGATTGAAGGCGTAGCCTTCAAGAGAGATGGGCGAGGGTAGTGGCTCAAGCCTTCTTTGAGGCAGAGATAAATCTGGGGGAAATGAAGAATGAGCGAGGTAGATGTGGAAACCGAAGGCGCTTCATTGCCCGAAGGAATTGCCGTTGATGAAGCAGCAGCCTACTTTGGTGTTACAGATTCAGCGGACATCGTTGTTAGGCTTAATCAGACAGATCGCCTCAATGGCTTGGGTGAGTTTTTCTCTCTCACAATAGATTTGATTTTCCAGCCGGAATTTGGATTTGAAGAGGCAGCAAACAGACTGGGGTGTGAAGGTGGGGAAATTTACTATCTTCTTTCAGGTCCGTTCGGGTTGATTACAATATCTGACCCACTTCGATACTACCTTGGGCAAGAGAATTCTGAAGGGGAAAGTGGTCCTCATCCTGGATTACCAGAGCACGAAATGAATGCTATCGTACAACTTACTGACATATTTTCTCTGCTCCGTTTGTTTGGGCTTGGCCATTTAATTGGGGGCCTTCCTCTTCTCGCTCATTATATCACGATGTTTGAGAAGTTAATGGTAGCACCAGCCGCTAACAAGGATTCAATACTACGTTTGGCAGTAGAATTGCATCAAGCTACAGAGCAGGCGAAATCAGGTTCAGTCACTCCCATTGCATGTCTAGGTGCCCCTGTTCAGGGAAGTGTGCCACAAGTGGCCCCAACTCCTTCTCCACCACAACCAACCGCGCCGCCTCATCCTGCCCCCGCACCGGCACCGCCTCAAGCACCCACGTCTCCGCAGCCAGTAGTTGCGCCCGCTGCCCCCTTGGCACCACAACCAACCACCCCCACCCCCCCCCCCCCAGCCCCTGCACCGACTCAACCAGTACCCACGTCTCCGCAGCCAGTAGTTGCGCCCGCTGCCCCCTTGGCACCACAACCAACCACCCCTATACCTCCATCCCCCGCACCAACGCCTACAACAGCACCAGCGCCAACGCCAGTACCAGAACCCACTCCAGAACCTGCCCCGCAGCCAGTTGTTTCAGAGGCGAAGCCGAGTGAACCAACTGCTATTAATTTTGAAGCAGCAAATGATGCATTCGCCTCTCAATTTGCTGCTGCAGAAGATATTGATAACAACCCATTAGAGAAATCACAAATCAGTCCACAATTCGCCTTCGCTTCCATGGATATTAATTTGGATGGCCAATTAAGTCCCGATGAAATATCACAGGCTGCAGATATTAGTATACATGAAGCAACTCAATTGGTTGATTCAATAGATAGTGACGATGATGGACAAATTTCGTTCAAAGAATTCACTGATAAACCGCTTGCAATTGAGCCAAAGCGGGCACCAATTAGAGATGATGTGTCTTCTTCACTACCTGACACAACCCCCAAACTAGAAATTTCTTCCTTAGAAGCTGTTTCTAGTCTTGTATCTGATGACCATAGCGTCAAATCATCCTCTGTGCATAATGTCATTCAATCAGGAAAGAATTGCCCACGTTGTGGTATTGGAGTAGAGCACGAGTGGATATATTGTCCAGTTTGTAATGCTCAGACGTGAAATTAATCAGCGACTTCACCAGCTTGCAGTAGCACCATTTCATCAAGGTGTACGGTAGGTTCGCGCATGACGCCAGTCACGTGTATCTTCGTGCGTGCAGAACCACCAAGTGTTGAATTATCACCTATTGCAAAGTAACAGGTACCCTTCACTTTTTCATCCTCGAGAACATTTCCTATCAAATTTGCTTTAGGGTTCATCCCAAAACCGAACTCTGCCACAGTCCATACAAGTTCTTGCTCCTTTGGCTTGAGTTGCCTAGCAGCCAATTCATAGACCTCTTTGATTTTCTCTGCCATTTTCCCCCCCTCAACCTCGTTGACCAATCCGTCCTCCACATGGAATACCAGTGGCTCCTCAAGAAGAGTTGAATCCCAAGAGCCATCAATGACCAGTTTTCCATTCATGGTACCTTCTTTGGGCATTGTGAAAATCTTTCCAGCTGGTAGGTTGGTGACTTGACTAGGTCGATTGCATATTCCGTTGTCTTCAAGTTTCCAGCGCCGATGTTCCACCTCAAATTCAAGATCAGTACCCGATTCACTGGTTACTTTCACTTGTCTTCGTCGCTTTAAACGGGAGCCTACCTTTGTGATTTCTTCTTTCAATCGGGAGAAGTCAGCAGTCATTCCTCCTTCAGTGAAGATGCCTAGTGTGATACCTGGCAAGGTAGCAATTCTCGCACCATCATTGCGGGCAATTCTTGTTGCTCGCGTGTGAGTTAAGGAAAATCGGGTTGGAGCAATCACAATTTGTTGCTTTCGCATCAATTCAGCAACTGCTCCGGGCGGTTCATCGCCATGCTGATGTGCGGGTGGCATCATCAAGAGCAATACTCGTTCGGAAACAAGAGATGCCTGTTCGTAAATCGCTTGCCCGACCTGAGAAGTATGTGGATCAGTGATAATTAGGGTATTTTCATATGACCTCATTTGCATACATGTTCTAACAACCATGCGAGCAGAGGCCCTCAGTTTCTTCTCTACTTGATCATCATCAAGCATGGGGCTACCATCGTCATCGCTCGACTCCGACTTCTTCTTGGCCATGTTCGCCCCAATCCCTGATTTCTACCGCTATTAATCAAGACATCTATTTGGTAATTAACTTCATTCAATGCTGTAAATGAATTACTCTTCTTCTGAGATTTCTTCATTTTCATGTTCGCTACTATCAAAGTCATCAGCTGAAGCGCTATGTTTTTTGTAGTAGATTGTTACTCCCACACTACTCAATATAATGATAAGAAGAAGTGCATAGATTGCCCAGTTCAAATATTGATGTAGTCCTACCTCAAAGAGGATGAAGAGTGCACTAGTAGGCTCATCAAGCACCAATGTTTGGTCAGCGTCGACCCCTCGAACCTCTTGTGTTATTCCAGTTGACCAGTGTACCTGAACAGATTCAACAGATTCAAAGTCATCTAATCCAAAATGAACTGTAGGCTCGTTGCTTCCTAGGAAACCACTACCTGCGTAGACATGTTGTCGCAATTCATGCCCATCTTCTAGAGTGACAATTACCATACAACCAGTTCCAAATTGGTTGGAATACTCACGCTCCCAAAATCGCTGAAATGGGTCAACTTCATCTGCACGTCCATTGAGTTGCACCTTCAACCAATGGCGGCCAGTTTCCTCAACAGCATTGTTTGAGTAGAGTTGTGGTGAACGACTAGCCTGTCCAAGTAGAATATCTAAGTCGCCATCTCCGTCATAATCAAAAATTGATACCCCCATTGTTTTTTCAGTGCCACCCAAGCCAATTTCTGCGCTGATGTCAATGAAATCCAAGACCCCATCACCATCAGTATCTCCTTCATTTCGATACAGTGTGTTGTTATTGTAAGCACTGAATCTGTTGATTCTTCCAACACCGAAGAAAATATCCAAATCTCCATCAAGGTCGTAGTCAAAGAGTTGACAAGCCCAGTTGACTGCTACGAAAGAACCAGCCCCGCCCACATCACGGAAACCGAGATCAGCACTTCTTTCAGTGAAAGAATTTCCACGCTCGTTTTCCCACAAGTAATTTGGTCCAAAGTTTGAGTGACAGAGATCTAGATCCCCGTCTCCATCCCAGTCACCAGCGTGAGCTCCCATTCCAGTTCCTGGAATATCCATCTCAAGCTTTTTGGTAACAACCGAGAAAGTACCGTCGTGATTGTTATGATAAATGGGTGATATCCCAAAATCAGATGCGACATATAGGTCCTCCCAACCATCTTCGTCATAGTCAAACCAAACTCCTGCGAATGAAAGGCCACTGCCTCTATAATCAGCAGATGCAATTTGAGCCATTGTAGATGGATTAGATGGGCTTGCTTGGTCCATTCTGTACAAACCTGAAAGGAATAATTGGTTTGGTGATTCTGATGTTTCTGTCTGCCCACTAACTCCCGACTCGCTAGTGACGTCACTGAATTCTATTTCCCCATCATTATCTCGGTCACCATCATTACGATAAAGGAAATTAGTTTCTGTGCGTGCCCAGTACATTTCTTCATCAACAATTCCTAGATTCATTGAGTAAAGATCGACATCACCATCGTGGTCATAGTCTGCCCATATGGCGGTTATACTGTGACCATAATTGCCTACTCCACTGACAAATTCTACTTCAGGAGGATTAGCATCATCGTAACCCTCACCGCCGCGGGTAATGCTAACGGACACAATTCGTCCATTGTATCTTGAGTAATCATCAGGATTTTTGATTACTACGGCATCAGCACGCGCCCCGCTACCGTTCCCGCCTCGGAAATAGACAGCAGGAGAAAGTCCACCAGATGTTGCATACCCACTACCAGAGTTCAATATCAGAACTTCCGTAACAACTCCATCTACTACAACAGCACGCCCTCGTGCCCCGAGGCCTGCTCCAGTTTTTGTAGTGACATCGTTGAACCTGCAGTCTCCATCATTGCGGAATAGAGTATTTCTTTCACCAGAATCTAAATCATTGACATCAGAATGGCCAAAGATGCTCATATAGACATCTTTGTCACCATCATTATCGTAGTCTGCCCAAGATGCACCAAGGGCGGTGGTATCAAGCATTTTTAGTCCAGATTCTTCAGTCCAATCAGTGAATGTCCCGTCACCATTATTGAGCATGAATTGAGTGTTACCGGTTGAGTTCTCCTCAATTGCTGCTGCAACAATTGCAGGGTCATCAGTTTCATTGAAGAGTTGTTCAGTTTCATAGGAGAGATGGTCAAATCTAGCGGTAAACAAAACATCCATGTCGCCATCACCATCACAATCATCGACTGAGACTCCAGGTCCGTAACTTGACCAGACAGTTTCAGGACCAGTGTTGACAATATCTAAGCCACTTTCTAAGGTAACTTCGGTGAAGGTAACAGTTGGGCCACTGTGTCTTCCTTGCGAATGGGCACTTACTGGGGCGGGTAGCGAAGTAACTAGGGACATTAGAATCAGTAGAGCAAGAAAAATTGGGATTCTAAACCGATTACTGTTATTACCATACATATTCATGCTGACGCCTCCGATTTATCATACGCCTCAACAAAGATCCCACCTACTGTTCCGAGCAAGCCTGCTACCAACGCGGTATAGAAGGCTAGACCCAGATGCATCCCTTCTATAGGGGGAAATACTCCAGGAAGAAGAATGAACCAAAGAAGCGGAGCGAGTAAAATTAGAACTCCACCAATCAAGGCGGTTCGATTTTGAGCTTTGTTTCCCTTTGCTTTGATGGTTCTTACAAATGTCAAGATAATTGAAGCCAAACAAGTTAAAGATCCAATAATGATGAGGGTAATGGCTACTAAACCAGCGTTCTTTATTCCCGTACATTCCTTGTCTGAATAGTTACATTCGTATTCTGTCAGTTCAACCTCTTCACCAAAATGGCTTATGGATTCACGTAAACCGTAACTTAATTCCCATTCTACCTGCTTTCCTTGAAGTTCTGGAGTATTGATTTCTACTGTGCCGGAATCATTCATCCAAGAATGCATAGGGACCGTCACTAAAGCCAAAATAAGGGTAAGTGCTGAAGTGCTGAGTACAATCCAATGAAGATAAGAATGACTGATTGAATATTCTTCAACCGCAGCCTTCTCTTTACCCATTACTATCCTCTCGTTCGGTAATGGATATGAAATGTCCGTATTAGTCAATTCCTATTTGTTCAGGCATTAGTGATAATTTTCATTGAATAAGGTTTAACGAATAAAGGAGGTCGAAGGTATGGGTTAAGCAATGTATTGCAATGTCTCTTCTGCTAAATTGCGTCATTATCGCAGAACTAATATCACATTTTCAACCCTGTTTAGTATTTATTGTAGTATGATAATTTTCACAGTGTCTATTTCAATTCCAGCAATAGGTGAACCAGTAGTGAAGGAAGAGTCAAGTACCTTTTTTTCTATTGATGAAGCTCCAGTTGACCAATGGCAAACAGTTAATGGCAGCGGCAATAATCTAGCCCATTCTGATTGGGGTTCAGCAGGTGATGAATTAAAGAGAATTTCATCTGTAAATTTTACTGATAATATATCGACTATGGCGAATACAGATTTCTCTAACCCTAGAGAGATTTCCAATACAATATGTACAGAAACAGAGCAAATAAATGATACCCGTGGTTTATCTTCAATTAATGCATTTTGGGGCGAATTTGTGAGAAACGATATCCAGTTGACCTCACATCAAAACTCGCAACATGAAGGGGGAATGGAAGAGTCTCACATACTAATTCCTGTTGATGATGAAATCATGAACCCTACCCATGCTACTGACGCGAAAATAAAGTACATTCGAACTGAATTCATTGCCGGAACAGGAACTGATGACAACAATCCTCGCGAGTACGCGAATGAGGTGAGTAGTTGGATTGATGGAAGTTCAATTTACGGGCATAGTGTGGCGAGTCAAGATGTCCTCCGAACAGGTGAAGGTGGTCTTATGAAGGTAACAGATTGGCAAGGTCATGATATGATTCCTGCCTTTGATTACGAGGGTTTCGTTCCTACTTGGGATGGTTCAAGAACTCACGCGAATCTGCAATTTGTTTTAGGTGATGGTAGAAATCTTGATCACATTGGTATTTCATCGCTTCACTTGCTCTTCTTGCTAGAGCATAACCGGTTGGCGGATGCCTTTCAAAAGCGGAACCCCGATTGGAGTGATGAGCAATTATTTCAAAAGGCCCGGAAATTGGTTATAGCACAGATTCAAGTCATTACTTATTCCGAATATCTTCCCTCTCTGGGAATTGATTTACCAACATATTCTGGTTATGATGAAACGGTCAATCCTCAGATTAGCAACGAGTTCTTCCTGTTGGTGGCTACATCAGTAGAGAGTCAGAGAACTGACGGATGGCTACGCCTAAATGCTTCAAGAGCAGAGATTTCTGAGGGGAATTTAGATTTGAATCAAGGATATTGGTCTTCTGATTATCTTCTTGAGGCCGGTGTTGAACCATTGATGCGCGGAGCTGCTTATGAAATTCAACGAGAAAACGACCTACATCTTGCACCAAGCCTTAGAAATCTCATGTCTGGGGCTATGTGGGGCGGTTGGATGGATGATTGTGCAATGGACATCCAGAGGGGAAGAGATCGTGGTTTAACAGATTACAACTCGATTAGAGAGAGTCTTGGACTAGGGCTTTATGACAATTGGAGCAATCTTACTTCAGATGTTGAGTTACAAGAGCAACTTGCTTCAGTTTATGCGGACATTAATCACATGGATGCCGTTGTTGGGGTTCTTGCAGAGCCACGATTACCGAACTCCTCATTCGGTGAATCTCAATATCAACTCGCTTTTGACCAGTATTCAAGTTTGAGGGATGGGGATCGCCATTGGTACGCAAATGACCCTGAACTAGTTTCTCTTATTTCAGAATTAAACCAAACACGTTTGGCAGACATTATTCTAAGAAATAGTGAAGTTGAATCAATCCAATGCAATGTATTCTATGCAGAAAGCAATTCAGACAAATACGATTGTCACCTCTCAAATATGGAGGTTAACGACCCATCCGTTGTCGCCTCTCAATTAGAATACAATATAATGGCTGTAGTAGGAGTGTCCGTCATAGTGATACTTATTGCTGTGCCTTTACTCGTCACAAAAAGAAATCAAGAATTAGAAACAGATTCAGCAGGCCATCAAACACAGGAGGAAGAGGAATGAAGCGAGGAGTCGTAGGCAGTAAAATAGTGAGTAATTCCAACCTATCTGGAATCAAGGGCAAGCAAGTATTTGCTTTTCTCACACTTTCTCTGTTCCTCTTCTCCAGTTTTGCCTCAGTCACTGCAGCTCCAGTTGAGAAAGAACCTGGTGCATCCACATATGCTTTCTTTGATGAGTGGCCAGTGAATGCAAGCGCCCAGTACTCACATGATGGAACGGGGGTCAATATTGGGCACCCTGGCTGGGGGGCTGCAGGTTCACAAATCTCTCGTGTATCAACCCGTTATCCTACAACTGATGGGGAGAGCCTCACTTTTTGGGATCGAACAGATGTTCCAAACCCTCGTGAGATTAGCAATGCCCTTTGTCATGAGAACCAGACTCATCCTGATTCTCGAGGTCTGTCTGATTATGTCTGGCTTTGGGGGCAATTCGTAACTCATGAAATGGATCATACCACTACACAGGATGGACGTACACCAGACCAAGACCAACCCGACACTGCCTACATAGAAATTGACGAAGATGACCCTTGGATGGGTTTCTCCGGCGGTTTGCAAATGCGCTTCTTCCGCTCCATGGTGATTAATGGAACAGGTAGTGGGGACTCCTCTAATCAGAGAGAGCACCCCAATACCATTAGCGCTTGGCTAGATGGTTCTGTTGTTTATGGGAACGAGCAGAGCCGCGCAGATTGGTTGCGAGAGTATAGTGGCGGGCGCATGAAAGTAAGTGATTTTTCAGAGGGCGACCTCTTGCCACAGGCAGATTATGAAAATGACCCGACCACTCCGGGGATGTCTTTTGCTGGTTTCAATTTCTCAAATTCATTTGTTGCTGGTGATGGTCGCGCCAATGAGCATGTGGCTTTGCTTTCGATGCACGTTCTTTTTGTCAGAGAGCACAACAGATTAGCTGAGGCGATAGCCGACAGAAATCCTAATTGGAATGACGAACAAATTTATCAATATGCGCGACATATTAACATTGGAATAATGCAGTCTATTACATACAATGAGTATTTACCATCTCTAGGAATTGAGTTAGAAACCTATACCGGATACAATCCAAATATTGACCCGACGATTTCCAATGAGTTTGCTACCGTTGCATTTCGAATGGGTCACAGCCAAATTGGTAGTTTTATGCTCCGTATGAATGAGACTAGAAGGCCAATTGCAGAAGGTCATTTGACTCTCAGGGAAGGTTTCTTCGATGTGACCCCAATAGTGGATGAAGGTGGAATAGGGCCCATTCTGAGGGGCCTTGCTTACAACGTTGAGCCGGAAAACGATCTCTATTTTGTTGATGATTTACGCAATCAGATGTTTGGTCCTCCCGGTGCAGGTGGAATGGATCTCTGTGCAATTGATATTCAGCGTGGCCGTGACCATGGCGTGACCGACTATAATTCGGTTCGCGAAGCGTTCGGTTTGACACGATATGTGAATTGGAGTGAAATCACTAATGATATAGAGATACAGGAGATGTTGAACTCAACTTATCCTGACATTGACAGTGTGGATGCACTAATTGGAATGCTAGCTGAAGACCATGTGGGAAACTCATCCCTTGGCCCAACAATGCACCTCATCCTCAAAGATCAATTTACTAGATTGAGAGATGGTGACAGACTCCACTTTGAATCACAGTTCTCTGAGATGGATAATATTCGAAATGAGATTGAGAGAACAACGCTTGCAGATGTAATTCTAAGAAATACAGAGATTGAACGTATTCAATGTGATGTATTCTATGCAGAGGAGGTACTCGATGAGATGGATTGCAGTCTTCCCAACAAGAAAGTTACAGATGGTGATTCAAATAATAACCAGGGGAATGGAAATACAGAGGGTACTGTCCCTCTTACCTACATTTTCCCACTTGTTCTGATAATTATGATACTCGCATTGGTTGTTGCTATGATGCTTGCTTCCTCATGGATGAAGGATGAGTCTGAAGAAGGGGATGAACGGGCAGTGGCTGAATCTGATTTGCAAGATAATTTGACAGATGATGAAGAAGCATCCCAACCTTTGCTATTTGGTAGAAATGGGCGAGAGATGCCTCACAAGGTGAATGAAGAACGAAAATTTGGAAGGTGATTCAGATTACAGTTTCACTAATGCCAGCACATGTGCGCTGGTTCATAGATTCTGACTATGATGTCAATATCAATTTTGAAGTTGATTTCATGTTCTCAGTAATTATTGCTGGAGCAATCTTGACAATTCTAGCCCTTCCTTTCATGAATAAAAGCAAAACCTATCATGATTTCTGTGATTGGATAGATAAAAACATATCATTGCCTTTTGGCTTTGAGTGGCGTTTAATTTCAGGATTGACTGGAATGATGCTCATCATAAATTCCATGGCTGGTGATTTCCTAGCCCCCAACATTGTTATCGAAAGTGAGTCACTATTGCAGATTGCCATAGTGGCTCAGACACTTGTTGGAATCCTACTTCTGTTCCACATCAGTTATGCAGTCTCAGGTTTGCTTGTCCTAGTAGCTCTAATTCCTACAGTAATTATCGTTCCAATAGGCGTGACAATTGACTATGCGGCAGAACTGATATCCCTTTCACTTGCATTGATTTTCATTGGTCCAAGTATTTCCAAAGTTGATCGCCTCTTGTTTGAGAAACTGAATTTAGATTGGCGCTCTGTTCGTCAGTATGCTCTTCCCACAGTGCGCGTGGGTGTTGGATTAACTCTCATCACTTTGGCTCTGCACAACAAGTTACTCGACCCCGCTCCTTCAGTCGCATTCATGCAACATCATAATTGGAATTTCTTCCCAGCAATTGGCTTTGGTGTCATCTCTGACTTGAACTTCGTTCTTTTCGCAGGAATTACTGAGATGTTGATTGGAGTGGCAATATGCTTCAACCAGATAATGCGCTGGGCCACATTATTCATTGCTATACTGCTAACGATTACATTGACACTTCTTGGTTATGGTGAATTGGTTGGCCACCTACCTCTTTTCGGACTTGGGATCCTATTCATTCTCAAGGGCGGTGGCTCTTTTGAGGGGCTGTTTTCCAAAGATGAGTTAACTGTGATTTCCAAGGGTAAAGAAACAGTGTCAGTCAATACATAGATTGCACGTAACTAGTTTAGAGTAGTTCTTCTAACATCCCTACAGATTCGTAAAGACTTGGCCCGCTTCCTAGATAGTAGACTGCGCCTCTACGACTACGAGAATCTTCGGGCTGTGAATTATTTCCAGTAGCACACTCACCTGTGCAACCGTCTGCAAAGCCAATGTAGATTCGCCCATCTCTGTCAATGTGTAAATCATTGAAGTCGAGCAGGTTTCTGTTAGAGCCTCCAATGTCGCGGCAATCTCCACTATTCAAGCAGATGCTTCCAACTTGAACGGGGTCGTCGGAAACCCGGTATGTGTGGAATACTGGTTCAGGGTCCAAAGCATTCAGGCTGTAGGTCACATAGAGGTAGTAACTGACATTTGCGGTAGCGTAGTGTGCGTTGCCATCCCATGGATTCCCATCTATGTCAGATTGGTTTAATTCACTGCTATTTTGACTTCCTAGGTAGGTGACTGCTATCCTCCCAGGGTCGCCTGCATCAACCTGAGGGAATACTGACGAAATTATGGCACTCGGGCTGACGCGGATGCTGGTCTGCTCCCATGAGTCTCCTGAATCAGTGCTTCTCGACATGTAGATGCCTTCATCTGCACCCGTCCAGAAGTGGTATGCATTGGATTCGGTGTCAGTAGCGACTTCCGAATTTTTGCGTGGATAGGGGGTACCTTTATCCTCACCCATGGTTCGATCAAACCAAGTCAAACCATTGTCATTGGAAACTATGACTGAGGGTGTTTCGACCCGGGGTGTGACATAGACGGTACCATCTGGTGCAGAAGTGATGGCCCCATGTAGTCCACCGTTAGTGGTGGCCAATCCGAAGATTAGTCCACCCGTGTCAAATGTAGCACCTCCATCAAAACTGGTGAAGCAGAAGATTCCGGCGAGTTTGTTGTAACAATAGTACACGGCTTGGTCGTAGAAAGCTTGGGATATTTGGCCGCCAATACCGTAGCCACTGCTCGTCCAAGGGCCGGTTGCCAATTTGATGTGGTCATTGATTGGAGTCGTGCCAGAGTCGTGTGCATTACCCACCCAACTTTCACCATCATCATCACTCCAACAAATCCAAGAAGTCTCCAAACCCTGCATCTGCACGTTGAAAACCCGATCCGTCACAGGGTCAACCCATCCCCATGGGTCATTGGTTTGGAACGCACACATTGGGCCCGAGACATCCTCCCAAGATTCGCCATAGTCGCAAGAACGCATGACTTTCTCAAAGGCAATGAAAAATATACAACCACTTGATGTAATTCCTATGCTAGGTTCGGCACCATCTTCACCTACATCACTAAAGACAAAATTGAGAGGTAAGAGTTCTTCATCCACGCTCAAACCATCAGGCCCAGTAACGAAGGTGGTTGGAATAGGGGGGTCCACAGGAGGGGGTAGAGGGGGCTCATCCTTCTGAAAACAGCCAGAGAATGCCACTGAAATCATCAGCGCTCCAATGAGCAACGCCCTTGTCCGCATATGCGCGCCGGTAGTACGACTACGCAATTATCTTGTCCTTGAGCGCACGAGGGTTCTCTCAGTCGTCTTTGGCCCATTTTAACTCTAATCGTATGAGTGCCGCTCTGCATTATCATCGCTTAAGTATTGGAGAAACTCATACTCGTTATCATCGTGGTCATAGAAGTAATAGCGATGGCGGTGGGGGTGATCTAGGTATGTCGATCCTTCTCTGAAACCGGCAGTTAGTAGACGCTCAGCCAAGGACTTAGCATCTGAGACAACAATTCCAATATGATTCAATCCAGGGTGTACGTACGGTTGGTGTGGCCCTTTTTCTGTTGCCCCCCTATCCTCAATACAGATGTAGCAATTATCTGTTCCCACATGAACCCAGCGCTCAGCTTTCTCGCCTTCTCCACTACCACGAATTTGTAACTCTGGCATTGCAGTTAGAAGGAAGCGCACAGTCTCGTCGACATCAGTAGAAGTAATGCTGAGGTGCTCAAGATAAGGTTGCATGAAACCCTGTTGGGGCTTGCTCCTATGAATCATATGTACGGAACTATTTTTACCTATTAGATACGGAATTATATTCATAGGTCGGCGACATGCCGTAGTTTTGACTGAGGGGGTGATGGTTCATTACTAGAAGCAGATTTTCTATGTTGGTGATAGTAGCAGTTTTGCTATTTTCTTCATTGCCACTACCAGTTGCATCGGCGGAGGAGAGCCCTTCTATACAACTTACAATTACTCCACAACAAACAATTTATGACATAGCAGGAAATGAAAGCCGCCAAGAAAATGTCACTTTCTCAGTACTTGGAATTAATATAAATGGATCTGAATCTAATACATACAAGATTAGAGTTGCTGTTCACGAAGAATATCAGACTTATGGAGAAGATGCACTTCTGCTACTTTCAACCAACTTTGACCTGACCTCCAGCGTAAACCTGAATTTCAGCGGGATTGGAGCACATGAGTGGGTAAACGATACAAATTATACAATTTTAGTGCAGCTTCAAGAAAGACCAGCAGACGAAGACCAATATGAAACCATATTTAATACGACCTTCAATTTTTCAGTGGGAGAAATTCCTGAACCACCAAACCCAGAACCAGTACCACTACAGAATCTAGATTTTGATTGTGTGTTGGGTGATGATGGGGTGTGGGATATGATGCTAGATGACTACGGTAATTTAGCAGATCATCCTAGTGTTTTAGGAATTATAGAATGTAGTTTAACCAATACGAATTCAGTTTCAATATTATTTAATTTATCATTTCAAAATCCTTCTCTTTCAGATGGTGCTGGTTTTGATATGACTGGATTTTCCTCTTTCCCGATTAGAATCTCGAATAATAGTACGGAGGGATTTAATCTCTCGCTAGATTGCGGTACACCATCGAATTGTGAAGAGACTAATGGCTCGATTTCAATTGAAGTTGAAATTTATTCTGAAGATGTAACTAATTGGACATCAAATACTAGTCAACAAATTATTGAATATACTATTGAAGAAAATAATACAACAATTACGCCCGGCGTGATTAAGGGATGTATGGATGAAATTGCTGAGAATTTCAATCCCAATGCAACAGAAGATGATGCCTCATGCATATACCCTCGACCACCCGAACCTAGCCCACCAACCTGCCTTCTCTGTAATTTCACTTACAATATCCCAGACCCAGTGTCGGTAAACACTCCTGCGACATTCTCTGCTAACATCACCGGAACAGAGGGGTGGTTTTTCTATGGCAATGCAAATATTTCTTGGGGCTTTGATGGCACAATTATCTATGGTCCTGATGTTGTACATACCTACACAAGTATTCCAAGCGGAGGTACTACGGATGTTGTTGTCTGTGTTGTTTTCTCTGATGGGGTAGAACGTTGCCAAACAACCACAATTACAGTCAATCAGTCACTAACTGGATATATCGGTCAATCTGGTTTGCTAGAACCAATGATTTCAGATAACGTTGGGGGGATACATTTTGATGCTACAGCATTAGGTGGTCTTGCACCATATTCATTCGAATGGCAGTTTGGTGATGGCAACTCATCAACTAGCAGTTCTTTGGTATACGAATTTGCTGATTGGGGGATTTATGACGTAACCCTAGTAATTACCGATGCACGAATGGATACTGTTAATTTGCAAACACAAGTAGAAATTAAAAATTCACAAGACCCAGGAGATGATCCAACAATTGTAGATAAGGAAAATGTTTCTGAACCTGAAGTCACTCCCTTCGGAGCAGTTGCTACTGGTGGTGGGACATTGTTGTTGGTAATGCTTTCAAGACACAATTCAAGGAAGCAGAAGGAGAAAATATTGGTGGCTGCTAGAGCTAAACTCCAAAATGCAGGTATGGGTAATGAAGAAACTCTTGGAGTTGACGATTTCGAGGGTAATTGGGATTAATCATTTCCTGCTAACCGTATATGTTCGGTGAGCAGTTCAACGAGGAAATGACGTAGCAAATTTTGTGAATACGTGGCCTCTAACCACTTTCCTGCATCTAATTGCAGCCGCTACTTGGATTGGCTCAATGCTTTTCTTCGTATTCATCCTCGTTCCGTATTCAAAAAACCGATATGATAGAGAAGAATACATAGAATTCCTCAATGATATTGGGCTGAAATTTCGTTGGCTAGGTTGGACATGCTTGTTCACAGTGGCAATTACAGGAGCCTTTCTTTCCAACATTATCTCTGGTTGGGAAGCATTCACCACTCCCGACGGTCATTCAAATCCCCCTGCTAGCACCATAGCATGGAAGATGGTAGGGGGTGTAGTTCTCTTCATATCTGCCGCACTTCATGACTTCCGTTACGGGCCTAGGGCCATCGAGTGTATGAAAGAGAAAGGAGATTGTGATGAATCAAGAAAATTACGAGGCAAGGCGTCTAATTTTGGGAGATTAAACCTCATTCTTTCAATTATCATCTTCTGGCTTGGGGTTTCAGTTATTCGAGGGTCAATTTTTTGATTATCTAAAACCACACCAAAGTGTAGACTCACTTTGTGGTAATAGTATTGGGTCAATGCGCCAAGCACCATCCCAAATCCCTTCATTGCTAATTTCTGCCTGCCAAGCGTCTTGACCATATTGTGAAGTCATAGTAGCATTATTTTCTCCAAATATTAATTCTCCATGACCCCATCCTACTAACTGTATATTATCTTCAATGATATTGATATCGACTACATCATCTACCCCGGTGCCTCCAGCATTTTCAGTCCAAATCCATTCTCCTGTAACTGAGATTTCTCCAATAAAAATATCTCTTGAACCGCTGGAATTAATGATTTTATCTCCTAACTCGATACTATTTATGAATGACCCAGCGATTATTATTCCCCCATTGTCACGCTGAGCAACATCTCTAATTGCAGTAGCTCCGTTTGCAAGTTCTCCTGGTGTTGTTGCTGGATTGAGAGATCTTATGGCTTCTATTTGTTGTTCAGTTAGGTCTTCTCTCGTGATGTCTGATATTTGTTCAATTTGTTTTGAAAGTAGGATGTTCGGAGATATTGCTAATATGAAGGCGAGTAAAATCACAATTAATGGGGGAACCACCTCCAACTGAATCTTCGCCTTCACGTTTATCTGAAAGTAGGAGTGCCTCATTGGCTTAATACCGAATATATTCGGATTATTTTCAGGTGCAGGGTTAATACTACCTCTCTGAAAAGGTGTGTTTGAATAAATTTAGATTACTCATGCCTCCAATCGATAATAACCGGTACTTATCAGAACGCATATGTTCGGGACTTAGGCAATTTGATAATCACTCCACGCAGGTTTGGGGGAACCTAGGTTGTCAGAATTAGTGGAATCAGATGGAGATAAATTGCTAGAAGAAATCAATCATGAATTGGGGGAGGTGCACAACAGCATAGTGCCGTTGGTGCTGTCCTTAGGGATAGCATTGACATTGGCAGGATTACTGGTTTGGCCATTTTTGATTGTAGGATTGGCTCTAGTTGTTTGGTCAATATTTTCTTGGGTTAAGGAGGATGTTACTATGTGGAAGCATCGAGAGAACCCAGCGAAAGATGAATGGGGGCATGCTTCATGGGCAATGATCTGGATTATTGTTACAGAAACAATTGTGTTTGCAAGTTTCTTTGCATTTTGGTTTTGGGCAAAGTGGCACACACTTTACTGGGAAGATGCAATTGGTGGTTCTTGGCCAGCGGAAGGAATCCATCACAATATGACATTAGTCACAGTTAATACCGTAATTCTATTATCTTCAGGATACACTAGTCATTTGGCATTACATGCACTAAAAGATGGTAATTCCAACAAAAGTAAAAAGATGATTATAACAACAATTCTGCTAGGAACTATATTCCTTGGTGTTCAGTTATATGAGTACATGAATGCAGGATTTTTGTGGGGCGACCATGCTTATGGAACGGCCTTCTTTTCTCTTACTGGACTTCATGGTCTTCACGTATTAGTGGGAGTAATTTGTCTGTCAGTAGCAGGCGTTCTAGTCGACAAGGAATACTATTCCGATGAAAGACATGATTCATATCAAGCAATTACCTGGTATTGGCATTTTGTTGATGTTGTGTGGGTTTTGCTTTACTTCATTGTCTATTTGGAGGTGATCTGAAATGATTATCAATAAGAAACAGTTTGGTTTGGTAGCATTTTCATTGCTGATATTGATGACATCTTATGCAGCCCTTTTCAATTGGTTCAATGGCCTTGGAGGCACTGGTTCTCACGCTGATGTGTATAACCATCTATTCACAACTTATTGGAGTCTTGGAGTACTTATTGGTGGTGGAGTTTATGTTTACTTTTTGTGGTTGATGACAACTTCTGTGGAAGATGAAACAGAGGAAATGCCAAAGTTAGGGGAAATTCCCTTAGAACGAGGCAATGGCAAAGTTGCTATGGCTATCACTGTGGTAATCACTCTATTCTTGCTAGTTCTATCCAATGTTACATTTGATTCAATTGACTTCTTTGAAAAGTATGACGAGCACACAACAGAGGAATCGTTTACAGTAAAGGTGACAGGTTACCAATACTACTGGAATTATGAATACCCTAATGGGATTAATTTCACAAGTGCATCAGGTCCTTTGAAAATACCAGTAGATGTTCCTGTGGTCTTAGAAGTTACTTCTGGTGATGTATTCCATTCCTACGCACTTCCTGAGCACCGAATAAAAGTTGACTCCATACCTGGCCGTTCTAATTTTGGATGGATAGAAGCTGAAGAAACAGGGATCTATCCAGTTCGTTGCTTTGAGTTGTGTGGCGCATATCATTCTGATATGATGGGTGAATTGGAAGTGGTTGAAAAATCAGAATTTGACACATGGTATACAGGAGGTGGTAACTGATGCGCGGAAAAATATCAGGTCTGATTATTATACTACTTATTGCAGTATTAATGGCTCCTTCATTGATGGCCGAGGAAGAAGGAATTAGTGGCGTTGCAGTCTCAAATGGTTGCGTATGTCATGGTGCTGCATCTGATGATGTCACTGTTGCTCTTACAGGAATGCCCGAAAAATTCGAAGCTGATACTACATACAATTTGACGGTTACAGTTACTGGTGGGCCAGCGGCAACAGGAATCAATATTGGTGGATTTAATTTACAGTCAACTACTGGAACTTTAGTTGCAGTTAACAACTTCACTCAATTGAATGATGGGGAATTAACTCATGCAGAAATTGGTAATGATTTCCGTACTTGGGATGTTCAATGGGAATCGCCAGATAGTGATAAGCAGGATGTAACATTTGTAGTTCTAGGAAATTCAGTAAATGGTGATGGAACTTTTAGCGATGATCAGTGGAATAGTGCTGAATACACAGTACAGGGTGCAAATTCAAACGGAGGCTCTGTAATCGATTTAGGAAATATAGCGTGGTGGATAATCATCATTGCAGTCCTTGCTGTAGTTGGTGGAGTAGTGCTTACTTTGTACATGATGAAAGATTTCGGTAAGGATGAGTTGATGCACTGGCTAACAACCACCAATCACAAAGATATCGGATTGTTGTATCTTTGGACAACTATTCTGTTTGCATTAATTGGATTAGCATTGTCATTACTGATTAGGTTGCAACTAATTGTACCTGAGAATGAATTCATGATAGGTGGATTGTACAATGAAGCAGTTACTATGCATGGTGCTGTAATGGTTCTATTCGCAGTATCTCCAATGTCATTTGCTTTTGCTAATTACATTGTACCTCTACAGATTGGTGCTCGTGATATGGCATTCCCTAGATTGAATGCCTTCTCCTTTTGGGCACTTCTTCTAGGTGGGTTAGTAGCAGCCTCTGGCTTCTTCTTTGGTGGTGCTGCAGATGCAGGTTGGACATTTTACAGCCCATTGACAAGTTTGGAATATAGCCCGGGTGCTGGTGTTTCACTAGCTGGTGCAGGGCTTGTTCTACTGATTTTTTCAGTTACTGGAAGCACAGTAAATTTCTTGGTAACAATCTTGCGTATGCGAATACCAAGTATGAAATTGATGCAAATGCCGATGTTTACATGGAACATTTTGTTCACTGTAATTTTGATGCTAGCCATCTTCCCGGCACTTCTTGGAGCAGTATTGATGTTAGTTGGGGACAGGGTGTTTGGTACTATCTTCTTTGATCCTAGTATTGATGGCACCACTTGGTGGTTGCATATATTCTGGTTCTTTGGCCACCCTGAAGTGTATGTGGTTCTTCTACCAGGTTTAGGGATGGCTATGGAAGTCGTTCCCACCTTTGTCAAGAGAACACTATATGGTCGTAGAATTATTATCTGGGCATTAGTTGTTGCATCGATAATTTCCGTGCTAGTATGGGCGCATCATATGTTCATCACAGGAATCAATCCAACATTTAGAAAGATTGAGACTATAGGTACAGAATTAGTTAGCGTACCATTTGGGTTGATTTACCTAAGTTTGCTAGCCACTTTTTACAAATCAAAACCAGATTTCAGTAAAATACCACTTGCATTCGTGATGGGGGCAATTGGCATCTTCCTAGTTGGTGGAGTAACTGGTGTTTACCTCTCTAGCGTGGCCATGGATGTGCAATTGCGAGGCACTTACTACTTAGTCGCCCATTTTCATTTCACATTGGGTTCTGTTGCAGTAATGACACTTGGTGGAATATACTATTGGTATCCCAAATTATTTGGGAAGATGATGGATAAAACACTAGGGTGGTGGCATTTCTGGCTCACCTTCTTGGGAATCAATCTTTCATTCATTCCATTATTTGGAATGTGGGATATGCCACGTAGAATATATTCCTACGGCGCGGATGAAGGTTGGGCAACTCAGCACTTGTTAGCTACCATTGGTTCATTGGTCGTGTTTGTTGGGCAAATAATATTCTTCTGGAATTTCATTCGCAGTATGAAGAATGGCGAAGAAGCAGGAGATGACCCGTGGGGTGGATCTACTTTCGAGTGGTCAACAACATCCCCACCGCCTAGGAATAACTTCGATGAACTTCCAGTGATGGAAAATTGATGAATGTCATAATCAGTTGATTGCGGAGATGGGGGAGGCGTTAGTCTGATAGGTAGTAATCATGTCATGCACCCTAGTTCACAATATTAGGGGGTGTGTAAATTACTCAGGCAGCGCTATCTAGATTGCTAGTTATGGGGCTTGAAGCCCTAGGCCCTAGATCCCAAAAAATCGTAACAATAATTCTGTCAGGCTTACTTCTGTGGGGGGATTGGATTATTTTCATGCACATGACTGAGGACTTAACTGATTTTTCAGAAACAGGCCCAATTATGTTCATTGGGACAGTGGGGATTGCTCTGGTGTTTGCAATAGGCTATACGATTTACACATTTTTCCAACAATAGCCACTTTGAAGGTAAAATCGTTGAACCAACTCGGTTATGGGCGCAATCCTGTTCTCAGGGGGCGACATGAACCGAATTGTAGGCTATCGGCTACTGGCGCTGTTAGCAGTATTGGGTGTTGTAGCAACAGCCTACAACAGTGCAATTCTAATCGATTATTTCTCGGCTGATGTGGATGAATCACCAGATGAGGAAATTATCTATGATGATATGGCTATGGCTGAGAGCGATGATGATGGAGATGCAAGTGGGGGTGAAGCGCCTGAATCATTAGATGCAGCACCAGAGGCATCAGATGAATTAGCAGTGGATAGTGTGACAGGAATACTAGCAGCACTACTTCTTGCTATAATGACTGTTGGTTTAGTTGGCTCTCTTGGAGTTGGTGTACTAGTAAGTGAAGGCGTCAAGACTGGCTTGGTTTTAGCTCTTGCAGGGCCGCTATTGGCTAAACTTCATGGCAAAGAGGCAGATGTCCAAACAAGGGGTAGAATCCAAGGTTATGTCGAGGCACATCCTGGAATCCACTTCTCTGCACTCCGTGATGCACTTACACTGGCCAATGGAGTTACTGCACATCACTTACACCAATTGGAGAGGGCAGGCGAAGTCATCTCTTGGCAAGATGGCCGCCGCCGAAGATATGCTACTTCTGGAACAGACCCAAAGAAGTTGCACGAACTTGAACACCCAGTGACAGGGATGCAGCGAGCAATTCTCGAAGTATTGGCTGATGCTGGCGGAATGGGAATCACATCTATTGAAATCAGGACCAAACTAGAGGCATCCAAGCAGTTGATGGCATATCATCTGCGTCAGTTGAATGAGCGTGAATTTATTGCCAAGGAAGGCAAAGGTCGCAAGGCAACTTGGCATTTATCAACTCATGGACAAGGACAGCTTTCAGTAGTACGTGAATCTGCATTATCATGAAGAATAGAAGCGCTAAAGGTAAAATCATTGAACCAAGTTCCTTAATGTATAGGTGGACATGGGATAGTCATGGCAAGAAGACCTGTGATGGTGCTGATGGTACTCGCTTCGATGTTGATGGCGGGCTGCCTTGGCTATTTTGAGAACAATAATAATGAAGAGGAAGAACAATATTTTGATTGGATAACTCCAGAATTACTACTAGGCAATCGTGTGCGTTCATCTCCTGCATTGAACCATTACGATGGTTGTGCAGAACTAGAGGAAGATTTGCGCTCATCCATGATTGAGGAAATGATGGTCGGACTTGACCAAGCATCTTACTGGCACTGGAATTCATGGGGGTTCCGTGGCGGCATGATGGTAGATGACATGGCCATGGAAATGGATGGCGATGTGGGTGCCCCTATGGCGGAGATGTCTGATAGTGCAGGAAGCAACGAAGCAATGGATAGTTCATCCCCACCAAGCACTTCTGGTGCTGGGGACCGTGAAGGGCAGTATTCAGAGACAAATAATCAAGAAGAAGGCGTTGATGAAGCTGATTTTCTAAAGACGGATGGATACCACATTTACATGATTAACAATGGTCAGTTAGTAATATTGGGTGTTCCAGAGTTTGGCAACATCACCCTAGAATCAAACATGACTCTAGAAGGCTCACCTATGCAGATGCTTGTCAGTGGTGACCAACTGGTGATTATATCTTCAGTATCGTATTGGGATTTAGAAATTGATGATCCTGTCCGCATCGCTATGATGGTAGATAATTCTGAGGATGAGAGGGAGTACTCATACTATCGCTATAGTAACAAGGTGAAGTATTCAGTACTCAATATCACAAACCGTTCAGACCCTCAAATTGACCGTGAACTCTACCTTGACGGCTCTTATCAGACCTCACGCCTAGTTGATGGTACTCTACGCGCAGTGACTCATTCATACGCACAACTACAGGGTTTGCAAACCTACCCTGATCTTCCCGAGAGCTATTGGGAAATCGATTATGATGACCCAGCGCGTCAGAACATTTGGAATGAAAGTGTGGATGAAGCAGTAGCCTACAATATTGGAGTTATTTCTGCTCTAACTTTGGCGGATTTCTCTCCTCGTATGCATGAGCGCATGGCAGATGGTACAGTTGCAGAACTCTCAACAGTAAGTGCAACCTGTGAAGAATTTTCAGCAGCAGCAGATTCAGTCGGACGAGGTTTTACAACCATTATGACTATCGAATTGTTTGGCGATATCATCGAGTATGAACTTGATCATGTGTCCTCATCTTGGGTTGAAGTATATGCTAGCCAAGATATGCTGATTCTAGCAGAGCCTGCTAACGATTGGTGGTGGTATTGGCGCAATGATGACTTTGAAGAGGCAACCAACATACATGCTTTCGACATCTCAGATGGCGGATTGACCACATACATCGGCTCAGGCCGAGTTACTGGCACAGTCAATGACCAGTTCTCACTCTCAGAATACAACGGTACCATCCGTGTTGCAACAACGCAGGATGTTTGGGGTCGTTGGTGGCTAGATGGCGAGGATTGGGCTGGCCCAACTAACGATGTCTATGTCCTTGCACCAGCAGAGTGTATGATTCCAGAGGGCTGTGACGACCAGACTCCCGAGCTGATGCAGATTGGACATGTCGGTGACATTGCTGTGGGCGAGACCATCTGGTCATGCCGCTTCATAGGTGAGAAGGGCTACCTTGTCACATTTAGAAACATGGACCCACTTTGGACAATTGACCTTTCAGACCCAACAAATCCACAAGTGATTGGTGAGTTAGAGGTTCCAGGTGTATCGACCTACATTCACCCTCTAGGTGACGACCATCTTTTGACCATTGGTATTGCTGGTGGTGAAGATGGACTGGGACTGGACTGGGGTAACACTCAGATCTCGTTGTTCGATGTCTCAGACTTTGCAGACCCAACATTGGCATCTGCACTACAACTTGCACCAGTTGACCGCAACAGTCAGGATTGGTGGAGTTGGTCATGGTCCTACAGTGAGGCTACTTACGAACACAAGGCGTTCACCTACTGGGCACCTGCTGAACTACTAGCGATTCCCCTCTCAACCAACCGTTACACCTACGATGAAGTTGTGATTGACGGGCGAACATACACATACAGCGGTTACGAATATGTCTCTCAGTTAGTGCTTGTCAAGGTTGATCCTGAGAATAACACACTGATCAAGTATGGTACAATCGACCACTCCGACTTCTACAATGGTGATAGCGGTCTACGTGAATCCTACTACTACGGTAGTCCAAATGTTAGGCGCTCAATTTTCATGGGTGATTACATCTATGCTTTCTCTGCTGAAGGTGTTACTGTGACCAATTACACTTCAATGAATCTTTCAGCATCCATTGATCTTCCAGAACAAATTAACATTCCTAATTACTGGGATGATGTCGTATACGCTGAGAGCGATGATGTCCGTGAAGATGGTGATGAAGATGGTGATGATGAGCGAGATGATGATGGTTCCAGCTCAAGCAGTGGAAGTAGCGAAGAATCAGATCCTGATAGGGATTGAAATCAGAATTTGAGCGCAGTTCCGGCTTCGCCGGATTCACAGAAAGGCTCGCCGCGCAGCGAGCCGCCTATTCCGCGCCCATGAACCGGAATACCGCCAACAACAGTTAGTTGTGCAAATCCAGTCAATTCCATGCCAGCAAGTGGTGTCCAGCCGACATTAGTCCAAGTATCTGCATCTTGGATGGTGTGAGAGTTTTCTAAGTCAACAAGCACCAAGTCTCCATCAAATCCTTCTTCAAGACGCCCCTTGTTCTTCATCCCGTATACTTGGGCAGGCCCTTCACACATCCAGCGTGCCACATCAGATACTGTGCACTTACCATCCTGTGCATGAGTGAGCATGAGAGGGAGAGAAGTTTCCACTCCAGGCATTCCAGAGTGGGCGGCAGGGAACCCTAGTGCCTTGTTTTCCAAAGTGTGAGGGGCGTGGTCAGTAGCGATGCAATCGATGGTCCCATCCTTTAGTCGGCGCCATAACGTGTCACGGTCTTCTGTGTAGCGAATTGGAGGGTTCATCTGCAAACGGGTTCCAATTTTTTCTACATCATCTTGGTCAAATGTAAGGTGCTGAGGACATACTTCCGTGGTCACCAAATCTCCCTTATTTTGGGCTAGCCAGTCTGCTTCCACACCCGTTGTAAGGTGTAAAACGTGTAATTTGTGGTTGTGGTCTTTGGCTAGTTTGGTGGCTCTTTTTGTAGCCAAAAGTGCGCATTCGTGATCTCTCCACTCAGCATGGGAGGCGATATCAGTACGGTCTTGGAACTCTGGCCATCTAGCATTGAGTCTGTCTTCATCCTCTGCGTGGACAGCGATGATTCCACCTGTATTGGCAAAGATGTTCTCAAGGTGCTCTTGTTGGTGAACTAGAAGGTCGCCAGTTGATGAGCCCATGAATACCTTGATTCCACAGATTCCATCTGTTGGTGAGGGCGCTTCTGCAGTTCCTACTGCCTGTTGTAGGTCTACAACGTTAGTTGGAGTGGCACCGATGAAAAATCCGTAGTTGGTGACTGCTGTTGCCGCTGCTGAATCCAGTTTTGCCTGCATAGCGGTTAGGCTGGTTGCGGCCGGTTTGTTGTTTGGCATATCCAAGAATGATGTCACGCCACCTGCAGCAGCAGCTCTTGAGCCAGAGCCAATTGTTTCCTTTTCAGGCTGACCAGGTTCTCTGAAATGGACTTGAGGATCTATTGCTCCTGCCATCAGATGTAGGCCTTCTGCCTCAACTAGCATCTCATCTCCGTTTGGAACTAGACCTCCTCCAATGGCGATTGATTCAATCTTGCCTGCGACTACTCGTAAATCGCCAGCAACGATGCGCCCTGAGAGTACCATTTCAGCGCCGCGAATCAGCATTGAACCGCTACTCATCTGCTCCCTCGCCCATCTGTCGGGGCGAACAGCCATTGATGATTCCGCCGGTTTATCCTTATCTTAGCACACAGTTACATAAATCGCCATACAATGCAAATTAACAGCGAGAGTGGTATGATGAGAAAAAGAGACATCATTTTTGCTGGAATGGCAACCGGAGCATTCGTTGGATTGTTGTTGATGGTAATTACTCATATTCCACTTGGTAGTAATTCAGATGGAGATAAAATCACTATAATGTACCATTGGTCTGGAGCATTGTTGACATTAATAGGAATTCCACTTATGTCTGCCTTCTCAGTAAAATATGCTTCGAAAAAATTGAATTGCTGTGAACCCAGTATGAAACAACTGATTCCAGTCGCATATCTCACTTTCCTGATACCGGTCTTCGGAGCCTCTTTCGGGGCACCGAATAGTGATTTGGATACATTGGCAACTATCGTCCTATTGGCAGCTATTGGGGGTGCCTTCTGGAGTCTACCATACGTGCTTGGGGCGTTGATTAGAAAAACCAATCCTTCTGAGAATGAAGATGAATAATTGGTAGCGCCTGGTAGATTTGAACTACCGGTCTCCGGGTTATGAGCCCGACGAGATGACCTGACTACTCCAAAGCGCTGACCCCTCGGGAACGCCACCCCTATTTCAACTCAATTCTGTCAAAACAAGAAAGTTAGATGCAGATAGCGATTTATCTGAAGTCTATTGCCGTTGCCTTTTTGCTTCATGGGCTGTTGGGTGTAAGTGATGACGCGCCTGCGAGCGATGCCGACAGCGGCCCTGATTTTGCTGCTAATGATGGCACCACTAGCCGGTTGCTTCGGTGGAGATGATGAAACACCACCAAGTAAAGTGCACGTTATTTGGGGTACAGATGCTACTGCTGGCACAGTTGTACAGACCATGGCTCCAAACTCACAGAACACTACTCAGGAAGTTGTTGAGGCAGAGTTCACATTCGATTTCAATGAGACCTACAGTGAGGAAGGAGAGATTTCCACCTTTTGGGTTGATCCCGGTAACGGCGAGGCTGTGGTAGAGGTTAGTGCGGCAGATATGTCGACAGTCACTATCTCGTACAGTGAACATGGAATTTACCGCGCAAGGCTTGGGGCTAATGACTCGAATGGCAATTCAGGGGAAGTAGAGGTTATGTTACGAGTGGAGTTTGAACTACACTATGACAATACAAATCCAACTGACAATCCATATCCTGTTTGGTTCGACACCTCTCCCGGTTCTCAAGAAGCTTCACCAAGGCGTGTTGATTTGATGAGCAATGTAACCAATCCTGGGGGCTTCTTTGGTATGACGGGCGGCCCATCCACAGTAACTTGGACCGTGCGTAACCCAACCGATGCTGAGGAAGATGCGAAAACTGAGGAAATTGCTGATGGCGCAGATGCCCAGTACCCATGGGGCACAAATGACCCACTAGCAGGCGGTTGGAGAATGGACATCGATGTTGAAGGAGACCAAATCACCACAGAGACCTTCCTGACCATAGAGTATGAATCACTTGAGACTCCAGTTCCTGAGCCGCCGGTTGCCAGTGAATAGGAATAATTGGTGAATCCAATGGCAGACGAGGCATCCGAAGAGAGCGGGATGATTCCTATTGGAACAGGTGAAAAGAGGAAGAAGGCGGAAGCGCCTCTCATCATGGTGGAGCCCTTTTGGCCTTACTTTGCAGGCGGTGCAATTTTAGTTGTAGGTGGATTGCTAAAAGGTGTAACAGCAATACAAAATCAAAATTTTCCAAGTGAAACTACCTATGTTGCTCTTGGCGTTTCTATTGTTTTGGTAGTGTGTGGCATATTGATACTGAAGCAGATTCGCGATGCTGGTTGGGTTGTTGTTATCGTGATGTTCCTCAATCTCGTGATAGCAGAATCGTTGCCAGGGAATCAAACAGGAGGTTTTCTCGGCGAATACGCCATTCTAGCAGTTCTGAATGCAATGTTACAATTCATCATCTTTGGATTGGCAGGTATAGCACCTATATTTCTAGGTTTGAAGCGCGGCATGGCTGGAAAATATTAGTTTTCTAACCTAACTCCTGAATTGAGGTAAGTGCCATACCGATAAGACAATATATTTCGGTGAAATCTAAGATATTGATTATTATGATAGATGTAGGTTCAATTTGGGGAGAAGAAGGAATGAGGTTTGATAACTCATTTGCTATTGCCGTTTGGTTAACACTATTCATTTTGATAATATCCACAGTAATTATCATTGTGATGATTTTGCGAGCGCGCACAAATAGAAATTGGCAAGAAGCTGCCACAGAACTTGGGCTCAATTTCA
>Ga0187827_10001039_pt1 | contig 41871 bp, 31 predicted proteins | sample ETNtaG_39_FD_167969 | JGI IMG/M metagenome (GOLD analysis project Ga0187827, IMG submission 167969) | Marine microbial and viral communities from oxygen minimum zone, Eastern Pacific Ocean - ETNP2014_SV_150_PacBio MetaG (Illumina Assembly) | ecosystem: Environmental > Aquatic > Marine > Hypoxic...
TAATTGATGAATATTTTTATTGTGAAACCATGGGTAAATCTCCAAAGGCTCAACTTGTTGTAAATAAATATAACAACCATGAAATATTTGCAGGCGGTGTTTATGCTATAGCAAACCATGTAGCCGGGATTTGCCAGAGTGTTCACGTAGTTTCATTGCTGGGAAAAGAAGATTCCAGGGAAACTTTTATTTTAAAGAATCTCAAACCTAATATCGACGCCAAATTCTTCTACAGAGAAGATGGGCCAACTGTTGTGAAAAGGAGATATATTAACCAGTATCAGAATCAAAAGACTTTCGAGATTAACTTCATAAATGATAACTTTATTAATAATGGTCTGAATACAAACATCATAGAATACCTGAAATCTATACTGAATATTTATGACATCATAATGGTTTCAGATTTTGGCCATGGTTTTATCACAGATAAAACCATTAAATTTCTTGAGGCCGGAACGAAGAAGCTGGCAGTTAACGCACAGACTAACGGCGCTAACGCTGGTTATAACCTGATCACTAAATATAGTAAGACAGATTTTATCAGTCTGGATGTGGCCGAGGCGAGGTTGGCGACTCAGGAAAAATATGAGGAAATAAGTATTGTAGCAAAGGAACTGTTAAAAAATCTTGATACCAATTACCTGATTATAACCCTGGGGGGCGATGGTTCGTTATGTATAAACAAGAAAGGAGAAACTAATCATACCCCTGCATTTGCCGCAAAAATTGTTGATATAGTAGGGGCTGGAGACGCTTACTTTTCCTATACGGCTCCCTGTTTTGCCATTGGTATGCCCATGGATTTAGTTGCCTTTATTGGGAATGTGGTTGGAGCGCTGGCGGTACAAATAGTTGGCAATAAAAAATCTGTCGAAAAATATGAAGTCTTGGAATTCATCAATACAATTCTAAAGCATTAATTTACATAGGTTTACGCTTATATTACCGCTTCTTTCTCTGTGTTAATTTGCGGAATCTGTGGAGAGAACTATGGATAAATACAAAATTGACAGCCATAAACTTACTTATCATATTCCCAGAGTAAACGACTGGCTGGATGGAAAAATAATTTATCCTATATATATGGAAGTTAGTCCGGCAGGAATGTGTAATCACCGTTGTAGCTTTTGTGGTCTGGACTTCATGAACTATCAAAAGAGATTTCTGGATACGGAGATTTTTAAGGAGAGGCTCTCAGAGTTAGGAGGTTTAGGGCTGAAAAGTATTATGTATTCTGGAGAAGGTGAACCTTTTTTACATAAAGAAATTTCCGATATTATCCTTCACACAAAGAAATCAGGAATAGATGTAGCGATAACCACAAATGGTGTTTTCATGAATGAGGACATTTCTGAAATGATTTTAGGGAGCGTAGAGTGGATCAAGGTGAGTTTCAGCGGTGGAACAAAGGAGACCTACTCAAGTATTCATCACGCGAAACCGGCTGATTTTGACAAGGTGATATCAAACTTGAGCAAAGCGGTGAAAATTAAGATGGATAATGCATATAAATGTACGCTTGGAATGCAACTTCTCCTTCTGCCGGAAAATCAAGATGAGGTGTTGACGTTAGCCGGTATTACGAGGGATATCGGGATTGATTACTTAGTAATTAAACCCTATTCTCAGCACCCTCAAAGTAAAACTGGACAATACAAGGAGGTGAGTTACAAGAACTTCACTCATCTCGCGGAAGAACTGGAAAAGATTAGCACAGAAGAATTCAAAGTTATTTTCAGGGCAAATACCATGGGAAAATGGGATGAAAAGAATCGCAGGTATAGCCGTTGCCTGGGTCTTCCATTCTGGTCATACATAGATGCTGGGGGAAGTGTGTGGGGTTGCAGTGTTTATCTGGAAGATAAAAGGTTTTATTATGGCAATATCTATGAAAACTCATTTCTGGAGATATGGGAGGGAGACAGAAGAAGAGAATCTCTTCGATGGGTTGAGAGAGAACTTGATCCTAAAAAGTGCCGCGTAAACTGTAGGATGGATGAGGTCAACCAATATCTATGGGATCTGAAGAATCTACCCGAACATGTCAATTTTATTTGATAAACCAATCTGAGTTTGCTAAATCATTCATACAAAACCAGGAGGCTTCCTATCTTTATGTTTATTCTTGAAAGTGAAGGATTATGTTCGTAAAAGATATTATTAAATTATACTGTAGTATGTTACGTATTCGGTTAGTTGAAGAAGCTCTCGCCTCCCGTTACAAAGAACAGGAGATGCGATGCCCCATGCATTTAAGTATTGGGCAGGAAGCTGTTGCAGTAGGCGTTTCCAGCGCTTTAAATAAAGACGATGAGGTTTTCAGCAACCACCGGGGACATGCCCATTACCTCGCCAAAGGAGGCGATCTTAATCGGATGTTTGCGGAATTATATGGTAAAACAACCGGATGCTGTGGAGGGCGTGGAGGATCGATGCACATGATAGATTTGAGTGCCGGGTTTTCGGGTTCCACTCCAATCGTTGGAGGGACAGTTCCTGTCGCCGCAGGTGCTGCCTGGGCAGCTCAACTACAGAATACAGACCGTGTAGCGGTTGCTTTTTTTGGAGATGCCTGTTTTGAAGAAGGGGTGCTTCATGAAAGTTTCAACTTTGCAGCGCTTCACAAACTACCATTAATTTTTGTATGTGAAAACAACTGCTATAGCGTTTATACCAGAATCCACGAGCGGCAGCCCGACAGGCCTATCCATCTTATTGCTAAGGCCCACGGGTGGAGTACCGATCATAGTGATGGTAATGACATTATCTCAATAGCCACTATTACTCAAGACGCTGTAGAGAGAGCACGGGAAGGTTATGGTCCACAATTTCTGGAGTTTCCGGTCTGCCGATGGCGCGAACACTGTGGCCCAAATTGGGATGATCACCTGAGATACCGACCAGAAGGAGAACTTGCTGCCGGTCAAGAAAAGTGTCCCATCAAGAGAACACGTGAGTGGCTTACAGAAAACAATGAGATGAAAGAACAGGATTTTCAAGAAATGGAGGCTGGCATTCAGAAAGAAATAGAAGCCGCTTTTGAATTTGCGCTTTCCAGTTCTATTCCTGATAAAAAAGATTTATCAAGGTATCTTTATGCAGAATAAAAAACAAACACGAGAATTAACATATGCACAAGCCATTCGAGAAGCGACACAGCAATCCATGGAAAAGGATCCCGAAGTTATTTTGATTGGAGAAGGTGTTCCAGATGTAAAATCAATTTTTGGAACCACGGCGGGCCTCATGGAAAATTTTGGCAACAAGCGGGTTTTTGATATGCCCCTTTCTGAAAATGGGCTAACAGGAATCTGTATTGGCGCCGCCATTTCCGGAATACGTCCCATTATGGTGCACCAGCGAATCGACTTCACGCTCCTTGCCTTGGATCAGCTGATTAACAATGCTGCTAAATGGCACTACCTTTTTAATGGACAAAAAAGCGTCCCTTTGGTAGTTCGGATGATCATCGGCCGTGGTTGGGGGCAAGGTGCACAACACTCCCAAAGCTTGCAAGCATTATTTGCCCATATACCCGGATTAAAAGTTGTTATGCCCAGTATGCCATATGATGCCAAGGGTATGCTAATATCAGCTATTGAGGACAACAATCCGGTTATTTTTATCGAGCACCGCTGGCTATTCCACATCAAAGGACATGTTCCTGAAGAACCTTATAGAGTTCCGCTGGATAAATCTAAAACCATCAGAGAGGGTAAACACGTTACCATAGCAGCGATTTCTTATATGGTCATAGAAGCCATGTACGTCGCGGATTATCTTGAAAAACATGGAATTTACGCGACGGTTATTAGCGTGCATGCACTGAATCCATTGGATGTGGAACCTGTATTGAAGTCCGTACAAGAAACAGGATACCTGATTATATTGGATACAGCTTGTAAAACCACTGGCGTTTCAGCGGAAATCACCAGTCAAGTGGTTGAACGTGCGTGGAGTATTTTAAAGAAGCCCCCTCTGCGTATCGCTTCTCCTGATCATCCTGTGCCAACAACCAAATATTTAGCCAATGAGTATTATCCTGAAGCCAATCTTGTTGCAGTTGAAATCGTCAAACTTCTTGGATTAGAACAAACTGTGGATCTGGCCACTGTAGAGAAAGAATTAAAACGCTCGGAACCCAGAGATCTTCCTGATATGGGATTAATGCCTTTTTAATCTCAACTTTCTTATAGAATATTAAATATATTGCTTATATGGGTAATATAATACTTGATGGACATAAGCTTGCCTCGCACAAGGATCGTGTTGATGCTTGGTTAAATGGCGAGAGGATTGCTCCTATAACTATTGATTGCGCGCTAACAAGAGCTTGTAATTATAAATGTGTGTATTGCTATGGTATGCTTCAGGCTAATGACATTAAAAAAATGACCAAAGATGTTATTTTTAGGTTCCTTGATGATGCGGCTGAGATTGGTGTTAAGGCTATTAGCTTTGTGAGTGATGGTGAAAGTACCTGTAGCCCGTATTTGCAGGATGCTATTCTGAGAGGGAAATCTAATGGCCTTGATATGGCATTGGGAACAAATGGCTATTTATTAAAAGATGATTCACTGGAAGAAATATTGCCGGCCCTGACATATTTGAGGTTTAATATTTCTGCTGGTGAACCGGACAGGTATGCTGAGATTATGGGGTGTAAAAAAGAATACTATTTTGAAATCATTAAAACAGTTAGAAACTGTGTAGAAATTAAGCGAAGTAAATGCCTTGATGTAACAATAGGGCTGCAAATGGTGCTACTACCGGAATTCGCAGACCAGGTTATTCCTTTGGCTGAGTTAGGAAAAGACCTTGGTGTTGACTATCTTGTTATTAAGCATTGCAGTGATGACGAAAAGGGAAGTCTTGGGGTTAATTACGAAAAGTATGAGATGTTGGTAGATTTATTGAAAGAGGCGGAGGAATATTCTGATGAAAATTATCAGGTCAAGGCAAAGTGGTCTAAAATTTTAAGTAAAGGCAAACGTAAATATTCTCGATGTTATGGAGCTCCTTTCATTATGCAGTTTTCCGGTTCCGGTCTTATCGCCCCATGCGGTATGCTCTTTAATGAAAGATATAAAAAATATCATATTGGTAATATTGTTGATACATCATTTAAAGAAATATGGAAGAGTGATAGATACTGGGAAGTTATAAATCTGATTGCTTCTGAAAAGTTTGATGCAAAAACAATGTGCGGTTCGCTGTGTCTTCAACATAAAGTAAATGAGTTTTTATGGGATTTAAAGGAAGGTGGAATACCTTTGGAAGAAGGAACGGGAGAGTCACCATCGCATGTTAATTTTATATAGTCATTGTATATTCCTCTGAAAAGAGAGGAACCTAACCCATCTGTTTGAAAATTATGTCCTTTAATGTAATGATTAATTTAGATCATACAGATGATTGCATAACCATTCAAAGATGTAAATACCACATGGAAAGCCCGGTCCATTCCTTGTTCCTTGTCGGTAAGGGATAATAAATCAACACATACTTCACTTTGCTGTGCGAAGGCTATTGCTAAGCATATGAAACACAAGCATCTTATCTTTGATTTTGACGGAGTTTTGGCTGAAACTAATAACATTCGCTTTGAAGGATTTAGGCTGCTTTTCAGAGACTATCCTGATGATCAGGTACAAATGTTAGTTGAATATGCCATGCTAAACGGAGGTATGTCCCGTTATGAAAAGATAAAATATTTTTTTGAAGAGATCAGGAACGAAACAATATCTGATGCTAGTGTGCAGATTTTATCTAGGCAATATACTGAATTGGTTAAACAAAAAGTAATTGATGCTGAGCCAGTAAAGGGCTCACTGGAATTTTTATCCAATAATTACACAAATTATGACTTTGCCATTGTTTCGGGATCTGATCAGGAAGAGTTGAGAGAGGTTTGTCAGGCTAGAAAGATATACCAATTATTTCTAAAGATACTTGGTTCTCCAGAAAGAAAGGAAACAAACCTTTCCAGGTTGTTGTCAGAGGAGGGATGGGATAAAGAGTCATGTTTATTTATAGGTGATTCACTCAACGATTTGGAGGCAGCGCAAATAAATAATATAGATTTTATAGCCAGAGAATCTGGTTTGGTAGAGTGGGAATCTGTGGTCAATATACCCGTTATTAAAGACTTAACACAATTACAATCGCATGTGGTTTAGTTCGTATTGGCGGGGAGCAACTTAATTATAAATATGATGGGAAGGAGAACAGGATGAAAAGGACAGTTATAATAACCGCACAAAATTTTCAGGATGAAGAATTTACATATCCATATTATAGACTATTGGAAGAAGGTTGTCATGTGGATGTGGCTACCCCGGATAAAGTAAATGTTCATGGTAAATACGGTGTTCCTTCCAAGCCTACTATTGACACCAAAGATTTAAAAGTTTCTGATTATGATGTTGTTATTCTGCCTGGAGGATTTGAAGCACCTGACAGGCTTCGCATTAGAAGTGAAGTTCTTAATTTTGTAAAAGAGATGTTTGAGAATAACAAGATTGTTGCTGCTATCTGTCATGGACCCTGGGTATGTATTTCTGCAGGAATCATGAAAGGTAGAAAAGCTACAGGTTATATTGCTGTTGCAGATGATATCAAGAATGCAGGTGCTACTTATCTTGAAGAAGATGTTGTTATTGATGGTAATTTAATTACCTCTCCTCATTACAGGAATAATGGAGATTTTATGAAAGCAGTAATTAAGGCAATGAATAGTAAGCAATAGTGAGAAGGGCCAGATGATACACAGAGTTTGTAATAAAACAACTGACAAAGAATATCAACCGAAGATTAGGAATCAAGTGATGGAATCTTTTGATTATTCCAATGTAATAGTTAAAAAGCCATGGGGTTATGAATATTTGGTATTTAAAAATGATTGGGTTGCAATATGGCTTTTGCATATAGTAAGAAAAAGAAAGACTTCCATGCATTTTCATCCAAACAAAACTACCGGGTTGATACTTTTATCAGGGGATGCCACATTTTATCATATAAACGGAAAGATTGAATTAAATACCATGGATGGTGTAATTATTGAGAAGATGGCATTTCATTCTACGGAAGCATTTAATTCCCTCCCTATAGAGCCTGTGTCAGAAAATGGGATTTGGGTAATGGAAATAGAATCTCCTCCTATGAAAACTGATCTTGTAAGAATGAAAGATGAATATGGCCGTGAGGGTGCAACATATGAAGGGACAGATAATATGGTCTTTGGGCAGGAGAAATGTTTTACGTTCCATGAACCTCAACAGGATGAAATCGTCCAAAAGAGATTTCTCGATTACACGTTTACGATTAGAAAAGGTGATTCCTTTAATAATGAGAAACTTTTAGCACCTGATGCTTTAGTTTCTGTTATAGGTCAGAAATCGGAATCAAAAACAATAAAACATAATCTCAATATAGGTGAATTAGTAAACTATAAAGAGTTTTGTGAAAGTACAAGAAATCAAGATTTGAGTAATTTTATTATCTTAGCTATAGAAAAAGCAATTAGTATGACAAAACTAACAGATTATGTCTTTTCCTTTATTGCAGAGCTTGGCGTAAAAGATGTTTTTGCCGTTTGTGGAGGAGCAGCTATGCATTTAGTCGATTCTCTCGGAAAAAGCGAAGACTTGAACTATATTGCCACACAGCATGAACAGGCTGCGGCTATGGCTGCGGAAGCTTATGCACGCATTTCTGGTAAACTCGGTGTCGCGTTAGTTACTTCAGGCCCTGGTGGAACAAATACTATTACAGGTGTTTGCGGTGCCTGGATAGACTCAATCCCTACTATTTTTATTTCCGGGCAGGTTACTTCCGACACTATGATAGGGAATACCGGACTACGGCAGTTTGGAATCCAAGAGGCAAACATTGTTGAACTCGTTCGGCCTATAACAAAATATGCTGTTACGGTAACTGATCCAAAGATGATTAGATATCATCTTCAGAAAGCAGTATTTCTCGCAACAACCGGTAGGCCTGGTCCGGTCTGGCTGGATGTTCCACTCGATATACAGGGCCAGCTGATAAACCTGGATGAACTTGTTTCTTTCACGCCGGAAGAGGATCTGCAGAAGGACAAGAAGCAGATACTAAATAGACAAATAACTGAATGTATAAGCATGCTTAAAAAAGCAAAACGCCCGGTTCTGATCTGTGGATATGGTATAAGGTTGTCTAAAGGGGAAAAAGAATTTAGACAGTTAGTGGAGAGATTGAAGATACCCGTTATTTCTTCATGGACGGCAAGTGATTTAATTCCCACTGATAACGAACTTTATATTGGCAGAAGCGGTATTTTTGGTGATAGAGCCGGGAATTTTACCGTCCAGAATTCTGATTTACTGCTTATTATCGGGTCAAGGATGTCTGTACCTCAAGTCGGTTATAATTATAGTACTTTTGCCAGGAATGCAAAAAAGATTATGGTTGATATAGATGAAGTGGAATTAACAAAACCTTCCATAAAACCAGATCTTTCTATCAAAGCAGATGCCAAAGAATTTATTGTTAGTATGATATCCCGGTTAGAAGAGGAATTAATCTCGTTACCGGTTGGCGATTGGCTTCAAAAGTGTAGCAACTGGAAAAAAAAATACCCTGTTACATTACCGGAATATAAGGAAAACAGAGAGGGAGTAAACTCATTTTATTTTGTAGATCTTCTTTCTCATAAGCTTGACAATAAAGCTGTAGTTGTAACTGATATGGGTACCAGCTTTACGTGTACCATGCAAACATTTAAGACCAAACAAGGTCAGCGACTTTTTACTTCAAGCGGTCATGCTTCAATGGGATTTGGGCTTCCCGGTGCTATCGGAGCATGTTTTGCAAACGGCAGGAAAAAGACTATTTGTATAAGCGGAGATGGTGCCCTTCAAATGAATATCCAGGAGCTTCAGACTTTAGTACATTATGATTTACCTATATTACTGTTTGTGTTGAATAATAAAGGATATTTAACTATCAAATTGATGCAACAGAATCATTTTGGCAGGTATATCGGTTCTGATCCGAAAAGTGGATATAGTTGTCCTGATATCATTAAGGTTGCAACCGCTTATGGCATAAAAGCAGAAAGGGTTGGAAACCATGATGAATTGCATTCCAGAATAGAACAAATCCTGGCTGAACCGGGACCTTTTATATGTGAAATTATGATGCCGGAAGATCAACTATTAATACCCAGGGTTTCTTCCTTGAAGACGCCTGACGGAACCATAATATCCAAACCACTGGAAGATATGTACCCATTTCTCGATAGAAAAGAATTTTTGGAAAATATGGTTATTGATCCCTTTGAAGTGCTTAAATGAATAACCTTGAAGATGTTGCAATTATAATGGATTCCCAGTCTGATCAAGTCGGGATTGCAAAGGAAGACATTCCTTCGGGAACTAATTTGAAATATAATGGAAGTTTGATTGAGATCAAAGACTTTATTAAAGCTGGACACAGGTTTGCTGTGGCTGATATCAAAGAAGGGGAGTTTGTCAGGCAATATGGATATCCTTTTGGACAGTCAAAAGGGATACTCAAAGGAGAAGCAATTACTTCTATGAATATAGATAATGTGCTTCCGGAAATTGATTTAAAAGATTTCAGTGGGCCTTGCAAGACCACCTTTGAGGAAAAATATTTAAATAGGACATTCTCTGGTTTTATTCGTAAAAATGGGGCTGTTGGCACCAGAAATTACTACCTGGTTGTACCTACGTCAATGTGTGTTAGTGAAACCGCTCTCCAGGTATCTTTGTCGCTGAATAACAATGAAAGTGTTCTTAAAGAATATTCTAATATAGATGGAGTCGTTGCAATTCCTCATACCGAAGGATGTGGTTGTGCTTCAAACCTTCAGATTGACAGATTCCTGAGGGTTTTAAAGGGATATGTTGGCCATCCTAATGTAGGAGGATGTTTGATTATAGACTTGGGATGTGAACAGACAAATTATGAAAAAGTTCATGGGTACCTGAAAGATATTGTTGATGAGAATTTAAAACCTCTTGACTGGATAACACTTCAGGAAAGCGGTGGAACACGTGCGTTACAAGAAAAAGCAGCTTCAATAATTAGAAATAGGTTAAATGAAGTAAACAGGGTTAAAAGAGAAGCTGCCCCTTTGGAAAAACTCATTGTTGGAACAGAATGTGGTGCTTCAGATTCATTCTCCGGGATAACCGCTAATCCTGTAATTGGGAATACTGTTGACAAAATAATATACGGTAGAGGTTCGGCAATTTTATCCGAAATCCCGGAGACGGTCGGATCATTAAATATGTTATACCCCCGTTTTCGGACACTGGAAATAGCAAATAAATTTAATGATCTGGAAAAATGGTATACAAATTTAGCAGGAAATCTTGGCGAAACCCTGTCCGGCAACCTAGTACCTAAAAATATTGAAGGAGGGCTGCTTAATAATTATATTAAAAGTCTGGGTGCAGCTTTAAAAGGCGGTGAAACCGCGGTTGAAGACGTTATCGAATATGCCGAATCAGTCCAAACAAGAGGTTTGAGTATTATGCAAGGACCTGGCGGTGATCTGGAATCAGTTACTGGTATAGTTGCAGCGGGAGCAAATGTAATATGTTTTTCCACAGGCTATGGTGCTACAAGTGGAAATGCTATCTGTCCGGTAATAAAGATTTCATCCAATGATTCCACATTTGAAAAACTGCCTGAAGATATTGATTTCAATGCGGGAAGACTTTTAAGTGAACAAACCACCGTTGATGCCCTTGCAGAAGAACTATTAGAAAAAGTAATTTTAACAGCTTCGGGAAAAAAGACCTGGTCTGAAATTTGGAAACAACGCCAGTTCCAGGTATGGACTGCCGGCAAATTGCCATTATGAAGAATATTTATCTATAAAGAAAATTACATGGGACTTTTATACACAAAAACGAAGATTTTTCATTTTAAAGACAAGCTGGACTCACTTCCTGAAGCAAGTAATAAAATAATGTCTCCTATACAAGTAAGGATAAAACCGACAAATGTCTGTGCCCATAACTGCTGGTATTGTGCTTATAAGGCGGATAATTTACAGCTCGGTAAAGACATGAAAAAAAGAGATTTTATCCTCTCAAAGAAAATGTCGGAGATATTGGACGATATAATTGAAATGGATGTAAAGGCCGTTACATTCAGCGGTGGTGGTGACCCGTTTTATTATCCGTATTTATTGGAAGCAGTAAAAAAGCTTTCTAGATCCCCGGTTAAATTTGCCGCTTTAACAAATGGAGCCGGATTGCACGGAGAAATTGCAGAAATGTTTTCCCATCATGGTACTTGGCTTAGAATTTCGATAGATGGCTGGGATGATGAAAGTTATTCGTTCTACAGAGGAGTTCAAAAGGGTGAATTTACTAAAGTAATAAAAAACATGGAGAATTTTAAAAAGATAGGTGGGGAATGTTTTTTAGGGGTAAGCTTGATAGTTGATAAAAAAAATGCACCTCACGTTTTTGAATTTATTAAAAGACTTAAGAACATCGGGGTAGATAGCGTAAAAGTATCACCATGTATTCCCAACGAAAATGTAGATGAAAATAACAGTTATCACAAAGCTGTTTTTAAAGAAGTAGAAGAACAAACAAAAAAAGCTTTGGAGGTATTTTCTGGTAATAATTTTGAAATATACGATTCATACCACTTATTAGATGAGAAGTATAAAAAAGACTACACATGGTGTCCTTACCTGCAAATTCTACCTGTTATTGGAGCGGATCTTAATATATATCCCTGCCAGGATAAGGCTTACAACCTACAAGAGGGTTTGATTGGGTCAATAAGAGAAATGAGGTTTAAAGAGTTTTGGTTTTCTAATAAAAATAAATTTTTCAAAATTAATCCTTCAGTCCATTGCAATAATCATTGCATTGCCAACGGTAAAAATAAATTAGTATTAGAATATCTTAATGCAGATAAAGAGCATATTGGGTTTGTATAATGGATATTAATTCCAACGTTGAGGGAGTCATGCAGATTTGCAGAGATGAGAGTTATTTGGTATTTATTGATATCTATTTCTCTAAAGGCGTCTAATAATGATAAATAGAGATAATATCTGGTTACGAAGATTTGCGCGGTTGCCTGAAGTGATAAAAAGAGATGGAATTTCCTGGAATTTAAGGAAAGGTGCCTGGCGTGTTCTACATAGGCCAGTTCGTTTACACTCAAATCCAGTCATCGATGGAGGGATATATATTGCGGTTACAACTTATTGTGATTTGAAGTGCCCTGGCTGTTACCGAACAATTAATCTTAAGAAGAATCGTTGGAAAAACAGATACATGAGTGTGTCTGCTTTCAGACAAGTTGTAGAAGGTTTTCCAACAACTGAAGCTGCCTTGTTGTGTGGCATAGGCGAACCGGTGTTGCATCCCTCTCTGCCCGAATTGATCCGTATAGCAAAGCAATCTAAGAAATTTAACAGTATTGTGCTTACAACAAATCTCATGGCCAGAGATGATGAGTATTATTTGCAATTGTTCCACGAGGGATTAAGCAAGATGTATGTTTCTGTAGATGCTCTAACTCCTGCTCTTGCAGAAAAAGTACGTACAGGAACAGTGACAGAAAAACTCAAAGATCGACTACGTTTTCTTTCTTCACGTATAAATAGAATTGCCAGTCCTTACTTTGGTGGCATTTCAATTCGTGTTGCTGTGGGGAGTGAAAATTATGGTTCTGTAGAATCTATATTGCGTGAACTTAACCAATTGGGGGAATTTGCGGTTTCCGTTAATTATTTTGATGACTACGGAGGGGATGGGCCTCAGAAGACCCCGTCAATTCCGGAGATTAAAGAATTAATTCATAGGGTTAATTCAATAAAGCCTTCATTGCACAATCTGACTGTCGTGACATCCCCACCTCCAAAAGCATACAGGTGCAGAGCTCTTGTGCGTGGGGATGTCCATGTCACAGTTGATGGATATGCAACAACTTGTACCGTTTTATGGAACAAAGAATATTATAATACTAATCTTATATCTACTCCGCTCTCTGAATTTTTAAGAACCAGTGAATTAAAAATGAAACGGCAGCAATTTCAAAGGGAGTATCCTTCTTTTTGCAACGGCTGCAAGTGGCGACTGTGATTGCTATGCCCACGTTTGAATGAAGCAGTCGGGCAAACACGCATGTAAGACTGACGGAAGACCAGGCAGTAATTATCTTCGTGGAAGAAAAGGGGATAATATCAATACGATCTTCTCATGATGTGGATACAACATGAAAAAGCTCCTAACGGTGCTTCGTTTTTGTCTGACTTTCTGCAAGGCAAGAATCATTATCAACGTCCTGAAGCAATTTAAGACATAAGCAGCACATTAGCCTTGTCTCTGATAAAGTGACTTTTTCAGGTTAACTAAATATGATTGGACTAAGTACAACTTATTATGCTAAGCAAGGGTTCTCGGTTTATGAATCGGTATTAAAGGTAGTAGAATTAGGTTTTGAGGTCGTGGAATTGGGTGCATCACATGCATATGAGGATGACATTCCGGTTATTCTACGGAAAATAAAAAGAGATTTTCCAAATGTTAATTTTACAATTCATACCTTATTCCCTCCGTTACGGGAAATGACATGGTTTAACCCGGCAGATGGTTTGAACGAGACAAATAAAAAGATAGTAGATGGTTTATTTGAAGCGGCTTCAATAGTAGATGCCTTGTTGATAAGCATACATGCACCTGTTTTAAATGAAATAAAATTAAGAGGTGAGAACGTGGCTAATCTTTGCAAAGTAGAGATTGGAAGGCCCAAAGATATAGAAATATGCAAAAAAAATTTCTTTGAATTAATGAAATACATATCAGGTAAATCGGATACTAACAGAACAAAAGTAATTATCGAAAATATGGGCCTTATCAATTCTCTGCCAATCAGTTTCTATCCATACACCAGGGAAGATTTTCTTGGGCTATTTGAAATGTTTCCGGATACGGGTTTGCTTCTTGATGTTGGGCATGCCAAGCAATATGGAAATCTTCAGGAGTTAATATCGCTGGATGGGAAAATATGTGAGATTCATCTTCATGATATAGGAGCCACTTCTGGTGAAAAAGGAAGGGGTCATTCCCCTATAAAAGATATTGCATTTTTCGAACCACTAAGAGAGCTTATGAAAAAAGATTCTCTTATATTTGTATTTGAGCACGGTGGTGATTGTAATGAAGATGAGGTTTTAATAGGAAAGAAGTTATTAGAGAAAGTATTAGCAGACTGATGGAAAAGCAGGTTGGAATTAACTTCATGTGAGTGGTGGAGACTATTAAGATATGAAACCGATTATCTATTTTGCTGACTTAACACACACAGCTAGTGGTTATAATTCTCCCACATTTCCAATAGGTATTGCCTACGTACTTGTAAATGCGAAGAAAACCTTAGGTACTGACCTTGAATATCGGTTGTTTAAGTTCCCGGAGCAGCTTGCCAGTGCTATTATGGAAAGACCTCCTGCTGTCCTGGCATTGTCTAACTTCTCATGGAATAGTGAACTTGCTTATAAGTTGAATTGCTGGGCTAAAGAGAATAACCCTTACTTGATATCAATATTTGGAGGTCTTAACTTTCCAATCGTTACGGAGGAGAAATTAGAGTATTTTAAACAGCATTCAGAGATTGATTTCTACATTGAGAATGAAGGTGAATATGGATTTCCTAATCTTGTAAAAAAGATACTAGAGTACGACTTTAATATTGATAAATTAAAGGCACAAGCAGAGCCTTTGGGTAATTGTAGCTATCTTCTAAATGATCAACTTATTTGTGGGCCAACCGAGCGGATACAAGAGTTAGATGAAATTCCTTCTCCTTATTTAACTGGAATACTCGATGAATTCTTTGAATATCCTCTTGATCCTATAATCCAGACGACTAGAGGGTGTCCGTTTAGCTGTGCTTTTTGTATCGACGGTCGTGTAATTTCAAATAAAGTAAAAAGGTTTGATAGCAGTAGAGTACGGGCAGAACTGAACTATATCTCTGGCAAAGTTAAGTATACGGATAAGTTGAAGTTGGCCGATCTGAATTTTGGTATGTATGCCGAGGATGAGACTACTTCGAAATGCATAGCGGAGTTACAGGAGCAAAAAGGATGGCCTACATTTGTTGAAATGGCTGCGGGCAAAAACAATCCTGACAGAATTATCAAGGTAGCTGTACACCTCAAAGGCTCCTGGCCGATGACTTCATCCATTCAGTCATCGGATCCAGACGTGCTAAGAAATATTAAACGTAGCAATATTTCTGTAGATGCATTTAAAGAGTTAGTCGATTTCAGTGTTGAAATGGACAAAGACAGCATGAGTTATACGGAAATTATTCTGGCCTTACCAGGAGACACGAAGGAAAAACATTTTGAATCGCTGCGTTATGCTATTACGAATAATTTTAATACAATAAGAATGTTTCAGGCTATTCTCCTTCCCGGTACCGAAATGGAAACTTCTACTACTCGTGAAGCATTTCAGTTGCAAACAAAATTCAGGACAATTCCAGGAAGTATAGGAATTTATGAATTTGGCGAGAAAAATATACCTGTAGCGGAAATTGAAGAAATAATCGTTGGCAGCAAAGATATGTCCTTCGATGATTATATTTCATGCCGCATTATGAATCTATTTGTGGAAACGTTTTTTAACAATGCGATGTTCACAGAACTATTTTTAGTGATGCGTGCGTCGGGTGTTGATACGTTTGACATCTTAGTTTATTTGCATGAACACACGGAATTATATACCCCTGCAATCAAAGAGATTATTGACAGATTTATTTTGATGACCAAGGAAGATCTGTATGATTCACGTAAAGAAGCTGAAAATGTTCTCAATAATCCAGACATCGTTCAGAAGCACTTGGATAATGAATTGGGAATTAATGAGCTTTTGGCTTGTAAAGCTGATCTATATTTAATCTTTGATGATATTAATCACCTAATCTTCAGGGCGGCAAAAGATATTCTTGTAACCAACAACAAGTTGACAGTAAGCTCGGAAATGTTTTTAGGCCAATTGTGTCTATTCATCGGATGTAGAAAGAAGGATTTTTACAAATATGAAGATGAAATAGAAATGGATTTTGATTTTGATTTCAAAGAAATAGATATTAATGGGTATGATATAGATTTAGATAATATTGATGAATTTAAATGCCAAAAGAAATCTTTAAGATTTCATCATACATCTTTTCAGCAAAAGATTATCAAAAGTATGATAAACATAAATATTAATACCCCTGTTGGTATGGGCAGAGTAATTCATAAATCAAACCTTGCTAAAATGTATCGGCATTTTGATTATTCTACAGTGTCCATTTAGCATATCAGGCCTACCGACTGGCATGAATGAATGACGTAAATCCTTGAATATGAAACCACAAAAAGAATTACGGGTTTTACTAGTTGCGGGATACCAAGATGCTGCAATCATGTATAATACATCTTCTCCCCCATTGGGTTTGTATCGCCTTAGACATCACCTGCAGAAGCATGATATAGATTGTGATGTTTGTGATTTAGGCCTGATTGCAGAATACTTGAATAGTAATAGTGATATTAATACAGACAAGGACTTTGGAAGGTTCTCTGCACTAATTGACCATGGCCATTATGATGTTATTGGAGTAAGCCTTATAGAGGAGCATCTGATTCATGATATATCTATGACCGGGGATCTAAGGAGGAAGATAGAAAAGTTAGATAAACCTTGCCTTCTAATTGCAGGAGGGCAATCTGCAACGCACAATTGCGATTTATGGATTAAAGAAGGTTCTTTAGATGCCGTATTATTTGGATTTGCTGAGAATACATTACATGAACTATGTGTAAGGTTTTCAAATAATAGAGATAAGCATATCAGCTTGATAGGTGCTGAAATGGATGGATTAGCTTACCCTGATTTAGATGGTAATATCATACACAAACCACAAAGGTCTTTTACGCAAGAGGAGTTTCACGAATTTAATTTTATCAATCCAATGGAAATGGATATTCCGTATGAAGTATATTGGGATTATGTCCGAGGAGAAGGTGCAGAGGAAAAACTTAATCTTAAGCAGTCCGAAAGCGCTGTAGACACACAAAAATTTTACACTGAAGCAGTTCGACTTTATACTTCCAGCCATTGTTCCTGGAAGTGTGGGTTTTGTAACTCACAATCTTTTTTAAGAGCATCAGGAAATGATACAATTCCAGTTTATAGGTTAACTCCGGGTGAAATCCATCAATTGATTATAAAGCATATAAAGAAATATAACCCAAAAGTATTTCTGTTTAATGATGATGCGTTTATTGATGGCTCACGTGCAGGAGAACAACACATATTAGAATTGTGTAGTTTAATCATTACTTCGAAAGAAAATGGCGAGATTCATAAAGATGTATTGTTTAACTGCCAGGCACGAGTCGCAGATTTCATCATAAAGAAGCCTGTTAAGATGGTAAACCAATCGGTAATGGACGCATTATTGAAAGCCGGGTTTTATCATTTTGGAATGGGGGTAGAAACATTCTCTGACAATTTACTACATGCTCATTCAATTAATAAGAAAGCTGTTACAGAGCAAGAATCAAATATGGTTATAAACTGGCAGCTGGCAGCCGGTATGAGTCCTTCCCTAAATATAATTTTGTTTGTCCCGGAAGCGACAGTAGATGAACTTGTTTATGTGATGAAAGCTGTGGCAGGATGGCTTATTAAAGGTTGTCAAGTTTCACTTACACCTTTGCTCCGCGCTAACCCCGGTTCTGGAATGTATGATAAAATCAAAAGTGGGGTATCTGATGTTGAAATTGAGTGGGGGGATTGGCTGAATCCTAATACTAACAGGAGGATAAGATTTCCTATATTCTGTAAGCCTAAAGATCCAACATTGCGTGCTATTATTGATCAATTCAAAATTAGAGAGTTTAACGATATGCAACGCATGTCGAAACCAGAGTATGATAGAATCCTGAGAAATCTTAATTGGTATGGTACGGTTGTGCCAAGACCAATTCAGGCACTATCAGTATTCCTAACGGTATCCAAACTGCTCAAACGAAATGATTTAGTGGATTATTTTGAAGAAGTAGTTAATGAAATTTGTGGCAGAAATCAACAAAATTATAAGAAGGTTGCTGATATAACCAACCAAAAGCTTAAGGATATGGAAGCAAGGGAAGGTTTGGTCTTTTAGATCCTTGATTTCCAGTAGAAAATGCAACAAAAGATTGTGGAGAAATTTAATAGATTAGTTTCCTTTTGGGTAAGAGAGTCTGTATAACAGAGTTGCAGTATAAGCCGTTTTTCATTTCTGAAGCTGCAGGAACAAACATTTCATTTTCTGATTTATTCAAGAACAAATATGGTTACGCATAGTGGAAAATAGTTATGAAAATTGAAGATTCAAAGATCCATGAGAAACACGATGTACGTACAGAGGAAATATTTGACACAGTAGGTATACTGCCGCATCGATATGTCTATCTTCTTACAAATCGTTGTAATCTAACATGTGATTTCTGTTTTCAGGACACAAGTAAGCCTGAAATTACTATGACGGCAGAGGACTGGATCAATATTACAGACCAACTTCCTCCTAATTCAAGGGTTACTTTGACAGGAGGTGAACCGTTGTTGTTTCCTGAATTTGAAAAAGTGTTCAAATATGTAGCAGAACGTTTTGAATGTAATATGATTACCAATGGAATCCCACTTACCGAGGACATTATTGATCTGCTCCTTTCCTTTAACAATTTTAAGGTTTTGGCTATTTCTATTGATAATATAAAGAATACAATAAGAGGGGTGAGTGAGAGATCGTGGGCCAAAGTGGAAGAGATGCTACACTATTTTATTAAAATGCGAAGCAAACGCAAAATTGATTGTAATTTGGATATAAAAACGATTATTTTGGAAGAAAACTCTGGTGAATTATTTGAAATCTATAAATACTGTGTTGAGAAATTACATTGTGATACTTTTGCCTATCAGTTTTTAAAGGGTGCCCCATTACACCATGCAAACAATGTATATAATTTTAATGATATATTTAGTAAATACGAGGCTCCTGTTTATAAGCGGCTTGATATTATCAGAGAACAATTGGAATTAGTCCGCAAGTATAATGTAGAAAACGGGGAAAAAGCATTTTTACATCCTAAAATAGGGTCATTAACATCAAAGGAGCCGCTTCCTGACTTAAATTATTTTAATGTGTCCGGACATGTCAAGGAGGATTTTCTTCCCTGTAAATTTCCCAGTTCCAGTGTTCACATTAATTATGACAGCAGGATGATTCCCTGTATGGCGATCTCTTTGGGAAGTGTAAAAGAGAAAGCTTTAGCAGAAATCTTTGATGGAGATGTTTATAAGAAATTTATGGAAATTATTAGAACGGAAGGAACCGTACCCGGTTGTAATCATTGCGGCTGGTTGCGCCCTACAGAGGAATTGCTTTGCAGTTAGATATGATTTATACACGATTTAATGGGCTTAGTGAGAGACGTTCTGGGCCAGGAATGGAGATACTGTGAATATGGAACTTCCCAGGAAAGAGATAAAGAGGGTAGTCCTGACTTACCCAAATCAGAAATGGAAGAAGCATGATTTCAATACAACGCGTATTCTCCCGCCATATGCTATTTGTATACTTGCGACGATGATTAAGGAAGATTATGAGGTTAAAATTGTTGATGCTAATTTATATAATATGAGTAAGGAACAATTTCAGGAGGAAATCCGTGAATTTAGACCTCAGGTTGTGGGAATATCTGTTTTGACATCCGAATATGGTTCTACATTAGATGATGCGGCTTCTTATGTAAAGGAAATAGACCAGGAGATCATAACAATTGCTGGTGGTGTGCATGTAACAACACAATATATGAATGTCATAAAAAATGTGGACATTGATTATGCTATACGTGGAGAAGGAGAATATGTACTAAGGGATCTTTTAAAATATATAAATGGTAAAGGAAAGCTTCCTGGAAAAGGATTGGTGTATCGAAATAATGAGGGTAAAACAATTGCTTTGTTTCCCGAGCTTATTCAGGACCTAGATGCACTGCCGTTTCCGGATTATGATCTGGTTGATTATAAAGCATATTCTACTCAGGAAGCTGGAACAGGGATAGATCTGGTGCATGTCTATCCATATAGTAGGATTATCAGTTCCCGTGGATGTCCGATAGGGTGCTCTTTTTGTCAGGTTGAAAAAATCAGTGGTAAAAGACCGCGAATGCGAAGTGCGGCTAAGGTGGTTGAAGAGTTGGAAATTCACAAGAAAAAACATGGAATAAAGGGCTTTCTTTTTGATGATGATATGCCATTTGGCAGTAAAAAGCGTACTAAGGAAATGTTGAGGCTAATGATAGATAAAAAATTGAATTTAGTATGGAAAGCTGCAGGTGTTGCTATCTTTAAAATGGATGAAGAAATATTCAGGTTAATGGCCGAGTCTGGATGTCAGTCTATTAACATTGCAATTGAATCCGGCAGTGAAAGAATCTTAAAGCAAATCATTAAAAAACCGGTAGATCTTAAGAAGGTTCCGGAAATGATCAAAATAGCGAAAAGTTATGGACTGGGAACAGTTGCTAACTTTGTAATCGGGTTCCCAGGTGAAACCTGGGAAGAGATTAGGCAGACCCTGTATTATGCTGAAACATGTGGTGTTGATTATGCCAAAATATATGTGGCGGAACCTCTACTTGGAACTGAATTGTATGATCAGGCAGTGGCAATGAATGCAATTGTTGGTGATCATTCTGAAGTTGGCTGGAGATATGGCAGGATCAAGACAGATGAGTTTGATCCTCACGAATTGAGTTTGTTGAGAGCATATGAATGGGACCGGATAAACTTTCGTGATCCTGAAAAACGGAAGAAGGCAGCTATGTTAATGGGTATCAGTGAGGAGAAACTCAGTAGGATTCGAAAAGAAACAAGAAGGCAATTAGCTCTTGCGATGTCTGAGGAGGGGCTAAAGCAGGCTTTATAGGTAAATGTATATGAAAAGTAGTGTATCGACTTCAGTTTCTCAGGATAATAATCTAGAGAATAGTAATTTTCTTGAGTATCTGTCTATTCTCAAAGATAAATATAATATTAATGAAAATGTCTTGTTAATACAGGGGCCTCAGTTCTTATTTGATGCATTTAATCCTGAGATAATAAAGATGAAGGGTTATTATGCCTATCCTCCAACCGGTTTACAATGGTTAGCAGAATCTCTTTCAGGAAGAAATCTTAAGATTGAAATTCTTGATCTGAATTATCAATTATTAAAACGAATTATTGAGGATGACGATTTTGACCATGCAAATTGGCTGGACATACTGGGTGAATATGTGGAACGGATAAACCCGTCAATAGTAGGGGTTACAGCAGTTAACGTCAACGCCAACATATTCAAGCCGGGATACCCTTTTACCGATATTTTAAGATACATGCGAGACATAGACAGGTCCATAATCATTGCAGGTGGTCCTCTTGCCACTGACGAGTATGAAAATTTCATCGAAAAAGATTTGTGTCACTTTGTTGTTGGGAAAGAAGGAGAAAACAAAATTAAGTTTCTGTTTGACAGTATTTATGAAGTGAGGCCAAAGACCCTTCCCACACCTGGAATATATTTTAAACTTGGTAATATCATTACCCAGACAGCAGGCCCTCAGGATGTAGTGGATCCCAGAGGAAATCTAATTAATACATATAACATGATCGAAATAGAGAACTACAACAAAGTAGGAAGTCTCAATCCTTATTCTAGAATGGTGGGACAGGATGTTAGTTTTGCTACTTTTCAACTAAATAGAGGATGTCGGTCGCGATGTAAGTTTTGTGGTGTTCCTGATTTTATGGGGATAGGGATTCGTCATTTTCCTGTTAATGATTTGTTTGAAGAGATTAAATTCCTTGTTGAGGCAAAGAACATTCGTCATTTTGATGTTCTTGATGACGCATTTCTGGGAGATAAAATAGCCGTAAGAGAATTGTTAATCAAGCTTGTTAAATTAAGAGATGAATATGGTATTACCTGGTCTTCTAACAACGGTTTAACTGCAATTTCTATTACAAATGAATTGTTATGCCTTATGCGTGATTCAGGCTGTGTAGGTTTTCGGATTGGTATTGAATCAGGAAATGCGGCATTACTAAAAAAAATGGGAAAGCCAGCAAATTTGCAGCAGCTTAGAAAAGTGGGGAAGATGATGAATGATTTTCCTGAAATGTTTTTAGGGGCATATTATATCATAGGTATGTTTGGAAGCGAGACCTTTGGAGAGATGATGGAGACCTTCAGGTTCTCATCTGAAATTGGCTTAGATTGGGCCTCCTTTGCTACATTTCAGGTGACCAGCAAAACAACGACCGTAACCGGTGAACTTTCGCCGGAAGCTAAAGAGGGTGGAAACTTTATTCCATCTAGAGCCGACGTCAACCGTGAATTGGCTGATATTGAAGGAGTGGCAGTAGGAAAGGAGATATTTGAGTTGCCTGAAGATTTGATTCCTTCTTTTAAACAGATAAAGGAGATATGGTTTGGTTTCAACCTTGTTGCAAACTACATAAATAATAGAAATCTCAGGGAGGGAGGAAGACCTGAGAAATTTGTTGCCTGGATTGAGGCTATCAGGATTGCTCATCTACAAAACCCATATATGTCGTTGTTTGCCGGTCTTGGTCATAGATTAATTGGTAATAGCCAATCTGCTGAAAGTCACATAACCTATACGAGAAACATTTTAAAAGAATCTAAATATTGGAGTGATCGTTTTTCTCAGTTTGGTTTAACAGAATTGGTGATTGATTTTCCGGAAGATGTGGAAGAAACAAAGGAAGCTTTGACTGTATTAAGAAGAAGATACTCTAAATGGATTGGGTAGCTTATTCCGGTGGATAGACAGGGAGCAAAACCGCTGCTTTTTAATATACTATTTCTGCTTCAAAAGTATAATTCGAGCACTTTACCATGAATAGTTCAAAAACCTTGCTGGTAACGGGGGCAACGGGTGTACTTGGAAGTGCTTTAATTGAACAGCTATTATGCGAAGGCCATTCCGTCATTGGCATCGGAAGAAAAAAATATGGTTTGCTATCTGATTCTATTGTAAATGGTAACAATTTTGTTTTTATCCAGAATGATTTAATAGATTTTGATGTCAATGTTCTGATGAGTTACCAGATTGATGGCATTATTCATCTTGCTAATAGGGGCTTTGTTGACGGGCGGGGAAACAATAATAAAGGGATAGGCCATGATGAGATATTCAATGTAAATGTCCGGTCAACCAGAAAGCTGATAGAGTTAGCAAAACTCCAGGAAATTAAATTTCTCATTTTTGCCTCTTCAGTTTCAGTCTTTGGCAAACAATCTGCTGATTCGGTTATTAGTGAATTAACCTATCCAACACCATTAGATTATTATGGTCTTACCAAATATTATGCAGAGAGATTAATAGAGATTGAACTTGCCGAAACAGCCGCAAAAGGTATTGTGCTGCGATTTCCCCTAATATTCAGCAAAGATCATCTTGGTGGACTGGTGTACACTTTTTATAAATTGGCGGCCAGCAATGAGCCAATTGTAATATTCGGCAAAGGTAATGCGTATAGGTGTCCTATATACATTAATGACGCAATTTCTATTATATTAAAAAACATTGAGCATGTTGATGATCTGAACTCTTATGAGATTTTTGCCTGCGGCAGCTCTGATTCGATGAGAATATTAGATATTGCTAAAGAAATAATTTGCTTAACCAATTCAAAGTCTGAAATTAAATTTGTAGATAAACCATTCTCATTAGATTGGGATATGAAAATCGATATCTCAAAAATTTGCAAAAAGCTGAAATTTGACCCTATGAGCATTAATGAAGGGTTAAAGCTCTATATTAATGATTTAAATAATTGAGAAAGGGAAATCATGGAAGAATTTGATATCGGATACCCGCACTCTAAGGCAAGGCGCACGGTAAAGGATGGATATAGAACCATCAAGAATAGAATTAGAGCTTTTGAGTTGGGCAAAGATTATTATGATGGGGATCGTGAAGACGGCTATGGCGGGTTTAAGTATGATGGAAGATGGGCAAAAATTATTCCTGCCATTATTGAGAGGTATAATCTTACCAATAAATCTGTCGTTCTCGACTTAGGATGCAAAAAAGGGTTTTTTATGCACGATCTTAAGGAGGCTTTGCCTGGAATCAGAGTCCGTGGCATTGAGTGCTCTCAATATCCAATCGACAATGCAATGGGATCCGTTAAGGATGATATCATTTTGTCAGGATACGAAAAACTGCCTTTTGAAGACAATGAGTTTGATTTTGTGTTGGGATTTGCTGCCATATATATGCTTAACCTCCAGGGGGTAATGAATGCATTAAGAGAGATTCAAAGAGTGGGAAAAGGTAAGAGCTACATTACTTTGGGTGCCTATCGCACGGAAGAAGAGAGAGACACATTCCTTAAGTGGACCCTGTTAGGTACAACAATTTTACATGTGGATGAATGGATTGAAGTATTTAATGCGACAGGTTATACGGGAGATTATTTCTTCACCACTGCCTCATCGGTTCATGTTCAAAAAGAGTAAAAACTACAATGAAGAAAGAAGTCGTTGTTGTGTTCCTGCATTACTCGTATTCTTCCTACTTGCTCCAATTGAGAGATTTTGAACCTTCTATTGATTATCCGGGACAGTGGGGTACGTTCGGGGGAGGAGTAGAGAAAAATGAAGCAATTGATTCTGCAGTGTATAGGGAGTTGTCGGAGGAGCTTCATTACGTGCCTCCGAGTATACGGAAGATTCGGACATACACCACTGACAATTTAGTGTGCCATAGCTTTTGTTGCGACTTAAAAGTTCCTCTATCGAATTTGGTATTGTCAGAGGGTTTAGACATGGGGCTTTTTACTTTGGATGAAATATTTACTGAACGGCTTTATTCACAAAAGTATAACAAGCACTTTCCACTGGCGCATATTTTAATTGAATACTTTAAGGATTTAGATGCGCTGCTGCTTTCCTAATTATGATTTAGTTGATTATGAGTCGCATATTAACACTACCTCGTTATGGAGTAGATTCTATGTGCGTATTCATAATTGCTGGTAATGAAAAGGGTATTGGTTTGGATGAATGGAATATGATTGATTTAAGTGATTCAAGAAAGCTTGCTGAAATGGCATAGTTGAAGGGATTAGCAGTATAGGTGTTGAGTGAAAATAGAAAAAGCAGGAACAGCTTGGCATTTTAGTATTCACTGTTTCTAGAGGGATTGTTAAGAAGAAGGTTTTGCAATGGGTGTGAATGAGAAAGACATGGGAGCCGACATACAGCTAATTAATGTTGCTGCCAAAGGTGATGTGTATCATATGGCAGATTTTCCTTATGGTATGGCACTGATTACTGCTTACTTGAGGCAACAGGGATTGAATGTATTGTTGATTCAATATCCACTTTGGAAAACGAAAGAATATTTAAAGAAGATTTTGAGCTGTCCAGCTTGCCTGTATGGTTTTCAAGTTGGTCCCGAGAATTACGAAGATGTACGAGCATTAGCTAAACTAATAAAAGAGAGTAATTCAAAAGGAAAAATTGTTTATGGCGGTCCATTTTTAGTAGATATGTATAAAGACTTCCTTGAAAATGATCCATATCTAGATGCGGTGGTTCTGGGAGAGGGAGAATATACTATCGAAGAATTAATAGAAGCGTTAAAAGGTAATAATCCTGACTGGAAGCTGACTCGTGGACTTGCCTGGCTTGACGATAACGGCCAGGTCGTTATGAACCCTCACAGACCTGCCATTAAAGATCTTGATATTATGCCTTATGCTGCAAGAGATGGGATAAAAGATGAAGCACATGATACCGAAGGAAATTATATGTATGATATCCGCATCACAACTTCACGTGGATGCACGTCAAACTGCACATTTTGTGCGGTTAATGTTAATTCGAAATTCCAGAAGGCTAAGAGGTGGAGAGGTCGAGATCCAATAAGGTTTGTGGATGAAATGGAAGAACTTGTTAACGAATACAATATTAAAATGTTTAATTTCCAGGATAGTGCTTTTGATGATCCAGGAGTTAAGAGTATTAAGCGGAATACGACAATTTGTGAGGAGATTCTAAAGCGGGATTTAGAGGTATCTATAAAGATATACTATAGGGCCCATCCGGTTAATGATACTCCTGAGGACATAGAATTGTATAAACTTTATAAGGAGGCAGGAATAGATGTCATAATAATTGGCGTGGAAGCCGCTTCAGATTATGAACTTGAACTCTACGGAAAGAAGGCTAGGGTTGAGGATAATTATAGATGCTTTAGAGTAATGCGAGAGCTTGATCTGTTTTTCTCCCATTTTGGTTTAATAATGTTTGGTCCTTACACAACACTGTCTACTCTACGCGCTAATTACGAGTTCTTGTATAAGAATCAATTGTTTTATTGGTACCATAACGCGGTTTCTTCTCTCTTACTAACACCAGGTGCAGCTATTTATGACAGCATGAAACAAGAAGGACGACTGATTTCAAGAGATAATTTCTGGGAATACCCTGACTTTGAATACGGAAGTCGTGAGATTTTAAAACTGGCTCTCCATTATCAGAAATTAAGGACAATTTATTCACATATAAATATTGGAAATCCATTGGTGATTAACGCAGAAAATATTATTTCACGTCTGAAGAATAAAATGAACAGGAAAGTTAATTCGGATTGTGGATATGAAATAAATCAGTTCAAGAGTATTTATTACAAGAATAAAAATATCCTGAATGAGCTGGGGTACCATGGTACTATGGAAAACCTGAAGCACATTGAAAGAGATGGGATGAAGGCTGATTTGGTCAAAACCTCTGATCCATATTTTGGGGATGAATGGGGAGCTGCTGTTTATGAGATCGAGGATGCTTACACAAGACTTGTTGATTATATTCAGGCTGCAGGTTTTCCTCTTGGGGGATTAGTCTTTACTAATGAAGTCTCAAAAAGGGATCAAAGGACAGATAACTTGGAAAAAATGAAATCCAGGACATGATAATGGAGGTATGTATTGTTTGAAAGGGATACTGTTCGGACGAAAGAAGGTCAGAAGGTTGCCCGTTTATTCTGGAAGGAGTTTTTAATAGTAACTGTCAGGATGGATATGAGAAAATTGAATAAATCTGTGGGTTTTTGTCAGCAGCAGATGAGACAGGTGTTTCAAGGAGGTATGCCAGTTTTGTATAGGAAAATCAAAATTATGGCATTGCTATCATTATTACCTTTCTCTGTATTAGTTGTCATGTTTATTAGGTGTTTACGACCTCTTGTGGTTATACGTTTTGGGAAGATTGATAGTGATAGAATAGGAGCTCTTGCTGGTGGGCCAGAATTGTATCTATGCGAGAGAGATGCTGGTATTCAGGGGCATAATACTCTTGATATTTTCTTTTTTGGAGGGGTAATTAGTAATCAGCAATTGGCAAAGATGTGGAAGAGAGGCTTACGGGTGTTCAGTTTCGTAAAGATGTTACACATGGCTAATAGTATCTTCCCTGGGGGAGAAAAACATATAGTAAATTTACCAGGTAATAGAGACGATCAAGGGCTCTTAAGGAAATATCCATCTCATTTGACTTTTACATCTGAAGAGGAAGCAAATGGATATAATGTGCTTCAAAGTATGGGGGTTTCAAGGAGTATGCCCTTTGCATGCGTACATTCCAGGGATCCTGCTTACCTGGAACAAGCTTATCCAGGTAAGGACTTTAGATACCATGACTTTAATGATTCAAACATAAATAATCATATTAAAGCTGCAGAAATGTTAGTAAAGAGAGGATATGTTGTATTCAGAATGGGTGCTTTTGTAGAAAAAGAAATGGCAGTAACTAATCCAAAGATTATTGATTATGCTAAAGTAGGAAGGAGTGATTTTATGGATGTTTTTCTGGAATCAAAATGCTCTTTTCATCTTGGCAGTAACTCTGGTTTAGAGGTGGTCCCCTTGGTGTTCAGACGACCAAGAGCGATTGTTAATCATGCTATGATGGGATACCTCCGCATTTTGAGCATAAAGGGCTTATTTATTCCCAAGAAAATGTGGTTAATACGAAAACATAGATTTATGACTTTTAGTGAAATCTTTGAATCAGGGGTAGGGCGTTTTACCAGATCAGAACAATATGAAGAGTATGGATTAGAGGTAGTAGAGAATACCCCAGATGAAATTATGGATATTGCAATAGAGATGGATGAACTGCTAAACGGTACTTGCAAAGCAACCCAGGAGGATGAAGAACTACAGAGACGTTTTTGGGATATTTTTCCCAACAGTAAGTTGTGTGGGGAGATAAAAACACGGATTGGGGCCAAGTTCTTACGTGATAATCGTGAGCTGCTGGAATAGCTGAACAATTATATCTGTTGAGTTATTAGTATGAGATATCACAAGTGTAAAATCATCTGAAAAGATGAAAAAAGTTTATAGGCACGATTAAAAAAATAGTTAACTTCTTATGTCGAGAAAAATATCAGTATCGCTAGTTCAGTCGCATGTTGTCGAAATGTTGGAGTGTGGGGCTCCCGTATTATGGCACAAGATTACATTAGCTTTACTGTGCTTACCCAAACCATTATTATCCCTTTTATACCCAATTGCGGTCTTTCTAAAAATTAAATGGCCTGCCGCTTATTATTTCATGGGAGCAAAATTGCTGAGTAAGAAAATAAGTATGCAAGCCCACGTTGATGTTGATATAGTTTCAGTAGAAGAAGTGGAGAATCGAGTAATCGCTTATTTGCAAAAGGCGATTGACCTCAAACCAAGCTGGTTATTGCCTTACTACACCCTGTATTCTGTGCTACATTCTAATTTTAAATTAGAAGATCAACTTAAAATAATGCATAAGATTGTTGAGCTGCAGAATGATAGTGCTGAAGCTCGACAACTGGATAAACTGGATATAGAGTTTATTTCACGGGATGTTGCTCTTGGTAGTATAGGTGTGTATTCGGTTCTTGATACGTATATAAGGGCAGGTATCCTTGGTCTGCGGCCTCAAAAAAAATTGGTTTTACTGCTGAGTCCGAGAGCTGTCGTTAATAATCCCTGCTACCTGAATTACTGGCAACGGTATGTTACTGTTATTTCAGATCCTCTGACAATCAGAAATCTTTCTCCATTAGAAAAGTATTTAACAAAGAAAATATTCCATTTTGTATCCTTTCATGATCGTACACTGAATGTTCTGACAGCTCATAAAGTGGTGAATAGACAATGGGATGTAGAAAATCATCCACCTATTTTAACTCTCACAACTGAAGATTATGAGCGTGGTTGGAATTGCCTGAAGTCCCTCGGCATTCCGGAAGGTGCATGGTTCGTCTGTCTTCATGTACGAGGGCCTGGATGGCGTGATGAGGGGTCTTCATCACAAAATTTCCGCAATTGTGATATTGAAACTTACTTTTCAGCCATTAAGACTATCGTTGAAGCGGGCGGTTGGGTTGTCCGTATAGGTGATCCAGTCAGTATGACACCATTACCTCCCATGGAAAATGTTATTGATTACGCCCACAGTGATGCAAAAAGTGATTGGATGGATGTCTTTTGCTGCGCGCAATGTCGTTTTATTATAGGAACCCCATCCGGGATGTGGCCTATTTCATCAGCTTTCGGTGTTTCCCTTATTATGACAAACATGCTGCCAACAAATTTAGCGTTTGATTTTTCCAGTCAGGATATTTTTATTCCCAGGCTTTGTTGGTCAATTAAGAAGAATCGCTATCTGACCTTTAGAGAGTTACTGTCTTTTCCAGTAGCTGTAGCTACATCGCAATTCTCATATGACAGGTTGGGGCTTAAAATTGAAGAAAATACCGAGGAAGATATTAACGAGGTCGTTACGGAGATGATGAAACGATTAGACAAGACTCTCGAATATTCAAATGAAGACGAGATTAAACAAGAGCGATTTAGATCGCTGACTACTTCCTCTTTCTATGGGGAAAAGGATATTAGTATCAACGCCAGAATTGGAAATGATTTCTTATGCAGAAATAAACACCTTTTAGAGGATTGCGGTATGAAAGAGAGAAAGGATGTTTGACATTTATCGCAAAGTATTAGCATTGCTCACTCCCAAGGAGCGGAGGAAAGCATATTGGTTAATCGCGATGATTGTTGTTATGGCAGCGTTTGATATTGCAGGGATTATATCCATATTCCCATTTTTGAATGTTGTGTCTAACCCTGAAGTGATTGAGACAAATAATAAATTAAAGTGGGTATACGATAGGCTCGGGTTTACTAGTGAAAGAGATTTTATGCTTGCATTGGGTGGTATTTCGTTTGCTCTATTGGTAGTAAGTAATGGCTTCCGCATAATAACCACAAGGGCTTTGGTTAGATTCTCATGGATGAGGCAATACACTATATCCAGACAACTATTGACAAAATATCTTACTGGTCCTTACTCGTTTTTTCTCAACAGGAATAGTTCCGAGTTAACGTCATATATAATAGTCGGGATATCACAACTTGCAAGCGGCATGATCAATCCATGCATGCAGTTGATAGCCAGGGTGCTACTTGCATTGCTTATACTTAGTTTACTTATAGTTGTTAATCCCATTCTGATAGTAATGATGTTCCTGGTTGTTGGGGGAGCGTATTCCATAATTTATTTGCTTATGAGAAAAAAAATGTCTGTAGTAGGAATGGAGATTTTAGATAACAGCAAAAAGATACAAAAGACTCTCAATGAGGCCTTTGGTGGAATTAAGGATATAAAGCTTTTGGGAAAGGAGCATGTTTTTGTCAAACAATATAGAGTACCGGCAAAGAAAAATGTGAATTGCAATACTTCACGGTATGTGATTACTCAGCTTCCCCGGTATGTGATTGAAACAATTGCTTTTGGCGGGGTATTTATTACTTTACTCTATCTTATTGCAACGAAAAATAATTTTCAGCAGATAATTCCTACGATAGGTCTTTATCTCCTTGCCAGTTATCGTCTCGTGCCTGCATTGCAGCAGATTTATCAGGAAATGGTCTTGATTAAATCTACATGTCCTATACTGGATGCTATCTATGAGGATCTAATGGGCTGCCAAACGGAAAATCATAGCACGAACATTCAGCCCTCAGCGATTCTGCAATTGAAGGAACATATTGAATTTTGTAACGTATCATTCCAGTACCCTGAGGCAAAGGAATCTGTTATTAGAGATTTTAATTTAACCATTAAACTAAATACTACCATTGGATTTGTTGGTACTACCGGTTCCGGAAAAACAACTACAGTTGACATTCTTCTTGGTTTACTGCAGCCTATGCAAGGAGTGCTCCGGGTGGATGGCGCGGAAATAAATAGAAACAACTTGCGTATGTGGCAGGCGAATATCGGATATGTTCCTCAGCATATTTACCTTAGTGACGACACAGTTGCGCGGAATATTGCATTTGGAGTACCGGATAACGAAATAGACCATCAAACTATTAAGCAAGTGGCACGCCATGCCAATATTCATGACTTTATTGTAAACGAGCTTCCCAACGGATATAAGACAGAGGTGGGAGAACGTGGCGTGCGTCTCAGCGGTGGGCAAAGGCAGCGTATAGGTATTGCCAGGGCACTATATTATAATCCATCGGTGCTTGTCCTTGATGAAGCAACAAGCGCTCTAGACGGTATTACTGAAGATACGGTTCTGGACGCAATTCACAACCTGGCACACAAAAAAACGATTATCATTATTGCTCACCGGCTAAGTACTGTCAAGGAATGTGATATGGTTTATATGATGGAGCAGGGCAAGATTGTTGCACAAGGTACCTACCAGGAACTTATAAGGGCCAATCAGCAGTTTCGTGATATGGCCAAAGATTATACTTCTTAGTGTTTCTTAAGGATTTATTATTCAAATCTAGTCGATTTCCTGCAGAATAAATATTAGCCTTGTTTCCTTGTTGAAATCTATTAGTTTAAAATAAAAGATTTATTCTGGAATCTCTTGCTTTTCATGGAAAGGTAGGACGAAAAAAGACGGATGCGATATTGCAGGCTAGGTAAAACGGAACTCAATGTTTCGATTATTGGTTTTGGTTGCAATCAGATAGGTTCTGGCAATAGAGGGTATAAGGAATTTGGGGCAGCAAAGGATGCCATATTCCATGCAATTGATGAGGGAGTCAACTATTTTGATACGGCGGATGTTTACGGTGACAGACGGTCGGAGGAATGGCTTGGAGAGATACTGGGTTCAGAAAGAAAACGAACCATCATCTCAACTAAAGCCGGATTGACTGGAGATGGTGGAAGGAATGGACATCCTGATCATTTAAAATGTTCACTGGAGAATAGCTTGAAGAAACTCAAGACTGACTATGTTGATATCTTTTATCTTCATCGTAAGGATCCTGAAGTGCCTTTGGTAGAATCTCTGGGAGCAATAAATGAATTGGTTCAAGAAGGGAAAGTTCGTTTTGGTGGGATTTCACAACTTGATTTGGAAGACCTAGAAACTGTTAAAAATAATAGTACGGTATCATGTGTACAATATTGTCTAAATTTTTTTAACTATCAGACTGTTTATGCTGTTATGCCTGCCATTAAAGCCATGAGGTACGGATTATCCACTTATTCACCTATGGCATCAGGATGGATTTTCAAAAAAAAGTATTATAGACTAAAAAACAATAAATTCTCTTTTTTGTGTCATCGTTATTATCGACCAGAATTTCCAGTATATAAAGAAGTATCTAAGCTGGCAGACGAGTTTGGGATGAAGATTAATCAACTTGCACTGAATTGGATTCTTAGCCATCATAATGTAGATTCTGTGATTCTCGGAGCCAGTTCATGGGACCAATTACATGAAAACATAAAGAGTCTGGAGGTGGAAACTCCTTTAGAGCTAATTACCAGGTTAAACGGCATTATCCAAATGAATATGTTTAAGAAACATTCAATTAGAAATATTGTATGGAACACAGGATTGAAGGCAAAGAAATTATTGAATCAGATAAAAGTAGCAATGCTGAAGCTGATGCATGAAAACTTAAAATGATTAAGAAATGAAATTTCAGATAATAATACCGCAATATAAAGGATTTAGCTACTTCCATCCACCTTACGGAGCGATGTATATTGCCCGTTCTTTAATGGATGAAGGGCATGAGGTAAAGATTGAGGTTGGTGATGATTGGAAGAGTTTTGATTTTGAGGAGCTGCACAAGAGGATAGAGGGATTTTCACCGGATGCAATAGGTTTTAGTGCTACAGTTTCTACTTCTTACAAGTATGTAAAAGTAGCTAGTAAATATATAAAGCAACACTTCCCAGATATTAAAATCATTGTGGGAGGCGGGTTGACAGCGGCGGCGGATGTCGTGCTCAAGAATACTGATATAGACATCGTAATACTTGGTGAAGGAGATATTACGATAAAGTACCTTATTGACAAGATAAAAGAAAAGGGTGATTATTCTGATGTGAATGGAATAGCCTATAGAGAACGAGACAGGATTCTATATACTGCCCCAAGATCTCCAATTGCAAAATTAGATACATTGGGTTATCCGGTTTTCGATCTAGTAGACATAGAAAAATATTTAATAAATGCTCATGATTTTATTAGAGGATATCCATCATACAGGGATTGGGATAAACGTTTTTATGAACCTCATAGAAATACTAAAATTCTCAGAATTCCTACCTCAAGAGGTTGTACTTCTAAGTGCTCCTTTTGTTATAGACATATGAGTGGAATTCGTCAATTTTCTTTTGATTATTTATTTGACTATATAGAGTTTTTAATGGACAAGTTTGATACAAATCAATTCTCATTTGGAGATGAATGTTTTTCTCCCAGTAAGAAATGGAGTTGGAAATTCATTGAGGCATTTAAGAAAAGAAATATTGATATCATGTTCCAGATTTTTGGTATGCGTGTAGATACTGTGAACAGAGAAATACTACATGCTTTTAAAGAGATAGGTTGTTGGATGATCGAGTATGGCTTTGAAAGTGGAAGCCAAAAGATGCTCAATGTAATCGAAAAAAGGGTGTCTGTTCAAGATAATATTAATGTTGCTTTGTGGACTAAGGAAGCCGGTATATATACTATGCCGGCATTTGTTCTGGGAATGCCGGGAGAAACGACAGAAACTATAAATGAAACAATCGATTTCTTAAAGAAAATAAACTATGAAAAATTTCAATATACCTATGCCTTTCCGGTTCCAGGAACACCTTTATACGATTATGCCAGACTTAAAGGTTATATAGTAGATGAAGACAAATATTTGGAGGAAATATACGATTTTACTCCTAATGATTTTATAGAATCAAAGGTATTTATAAACTTTACATCAGAAGATAAAGCTACTATGGCAAAATGGCCTGAAGAGATGTCAAAAGCAGTAAGGAGATATAACAGTAAAGGATTAATTCCGTATTATTCTTTGAGATTAAGAGTTGCTTACAGCTATGTGTCAAAAACAGGTTTGTTGAAATATTGCTATAATCAGATTAGGAGAAGGATCAAATTATATAAAATAAGTAAAGAAGGAGACATCCAAAATAAGCGTATTAGTCAACAGGATCATAAATCAGTTATTAGCAGACGTGAAAATATGATTTCCCCTGAAGGCGAAAGTTTAAGAAAAATAAATGTAAAACTTAAGGAGGTATGACTACACAATTCTCATACTGCAACTCAAATGTAGTGTCTGGCATTATTATGGTTTTTTACTGAGAAAAAAGGAAGTAAGTGCCTTTGCTTACAATAGTGTATGTCTAAAACACTGAGTAAAATGTAACAGCACTTATTTATGATGCATCTGGCAATTAGTTTGAAGAAAATAAATAATTGTGAAGCTTCCTGAAAGATTTATAGAAGAGAAGCTTGCTGACCACTGGCAGGTGGGAGTAGCAGGGGAGAGTTTTAAGCGCCTTATGTATCATCTTGAGGTAAGGACAAACTTCAAACCATATTTTGAAGAATCTATTAAAAGGTTACGCCTTGATAGTGAAAAGTTTAAAAATGGTGTAACTATAGCTGATATAGGTGCAGGAGTTTGTTGGACTTCGGCAATATTAGCAAATCATCCTTATGTAAAGCATGTTTATGCAGTAGACCCCAGTGATGAAAGATTAAAGCATGCAAAATATGTGCTTAGGCATTTTAAGGTTTCAGAGGGTAAAGTAACACTGATAAAGGGCACTTTTACTGAACCAAAGATTCCTGAGAAGGTAAGTTTGTTGTTACTGTGTGGCGCTTTACATCATTGTTATGATGAGGATATTCCTAACCTTTTCTCAAATATAAGAAGTTTGCTTGCAAAAGGGGGTATTGTATTAATTGCAAGTGAACATTATGTGACCCCGTTATGGTTGATCACACGTTTTCTTTCTTGTGTCAAAAATTTCAGAAACAGACGGGAAATGCGAATTTCAATTACTAACTTAAGGGCGCCAGATTCATTTAGTGGAGAACACTGGAGAACAAAAAAGGAACTTCTGCACATATTTCATACTCAGGGATTTAAACCAAGGCTTTTTATTCATGATGGGGATCTGTGTAAAGATAAACCCCATATGTATCAACGTATGGGCTGGAAATACTATTATGCTTTTCTAGATAAAATCTAGATATTTTAAAACTGGTTTGGTTTTTGACTTTTCAAAGAACCAAAGCTTGGTTGCAGTTATCCTCGGACAAAAGACGCCGAGGACTTTACTCTAGCAAAATTGTTTTTGGATTTTCCCCGAAAACTATTTTGTGATGAGTATAAAATGTGCTTTTGATAAAGCTTTCATTGGGTAATACACTGATTATATTTGAATATGCTGACGAAATTGAAGTCTTCGCTTCTGTCTATGGACTAGATAGGATTAAGAATAGGGATTGTCATATCCTTGCCCTTCAACCAGAGGCTCAGGCATTTCTTAAAAGAAGAAATATTCCATTTTTAAATACTACAAGTTTATTCGATAAAGAATCTCATCAAAACATCCTTTTGAAATCCGTTGAAATAATCGAACCTTTCAGAAGATTACTGAATATAGAAGACTGCCTGGGTGTAAAAGAGGGTTACAATAATGCTTTTATTTTCTATTTAAGACATTATTCCATACTCTATCTTTTGTGGCTGATAGAGATTGTAAATAATGCAATTGAACAGTTAAAACCTGAAAAAATGATTGCAGCTAAATGCGATTATGTTCCAGATGCTATGGATTGTGTTCCAAAAGGCGAAAGATGTCTCGGTATAATTGTTGAGAAAGTTGCAGTGCAAAAAGGGTTGAAGGTTGAATTGTTTAATGGAAGAAAAAAGCATATTAATTTCATTGTGCAAAAGATTGAAGCTTCTTTTATGAGAATTCTAGAGATAATTGGTTTCCAGATTAATATGGTTTTGTTTGGTTATAAATCAAAGAATAAAGAGTATATTCTATACACATCAACCTCTTATAATCTAATGAAGGTTGTTGAATCATTTATTAGTAGATTTAACAGGCTTATGTATGTTTCAATATATAGTAATCACAAGGTGAATGACTTAAGAAGAATAGTTTGTGATGATAAACATTGGAATATGCTTTCTTGTCTGCCTGCGTACTTACCAAATAATAAAAGAAGGGGATTTGTGAAAGGGTTAAATAGAGTCGTAATGGGGTTAAAGGAATATTTTTCAGACAACAAGCAAATTCTAAGATATAAAGGAATCGTTTTTCAAGAATTGGTATTTTTGAAGCTTAGAAAGAGCATGATTCCCTTTTTAATTAATCTTTATGGTCAGACTTATAATTTGGATAAATTTATAAGAAACAATAATCCTGCATTGATTTTGTCTCAGATGGCACGAGGAATCTTTTACAACCTTGGTGAACTTGCCAGTATTTATAATATCCCATCCGTATTGATATCACACGGTTCTCATGTACCGCCTTCAAATAGATATGCAGATCTAGAGTGGGGAGAGCACGGTTTAGGTTTGATGAATACACATTACAAATATTTGGCAATTCAGTCACCGTGGGCACTGAGCTATCTAAGGGATAAGCCTTCAGATAGCATTTCGATAATAACCGGCCCATTGCTCTTTACAAAAACAAGGAGGAATGAAGATTATAAGTCAAGTGTTAAAAAGAGGGTTATCCCACAACACTACGACAAGAGTATAATCCTTCATGCTGGTACACCGAAACCCACTCATGGCTTAAGGCCTATTGTGTATGAGACAGTTGATGAATACATTGAAAATATTAACTCACTGATAAAAATTGTTGATAACTTGGAAGAGGTACATTTGTTAGTAAGATTCAGGCCATCTAATTACTTGACATTGAAAGACTTTCTGGAATTATTGGTTAAATCGAACTGCTACAGTGTTCATTCAAAAGGCACTTTTGAAGACTATTTGACAATTTCAGATCTGCTTGTAAGTTATTCATCTACAACTATAGAAGAGGCACTTCAGAATATGGTGCCGGTTCTTCTATATGATAGCCAGGGAAAGTATTGTCACATCAAGGATGCTCAAACGCTTGATTCTTCTTTAAACATAAAAGTTGACTCCTGTTACTTTGTAGACTCTGAGAAGAAATTATCATGGGCGATAAGATGGTTGCTGAATAACCATCTTAGAAAAGATATTTCTGATAATATATGGAAGAGGCATGTGTTTGAAGAGAGTGAAAAAGTAGAGTTGTCTTCATATTTTAGCGGATATCTTATGGATGATAAATAATGATTGAAGATTTGTGCAAGATGGAAGGTCATACCAATAGAAAGTTACTAAACGTACTTGTGATTGGTACCGGTACGTATGTATGTGGAAGGGGTACTGATGAATATGGTACTATTCTGCCTGCTATCTATGAATGGGTACGCGGTGGAGGCCTGGGAGATATATATATTGCAGGCGCGCATTCAGACGGTATTAAGACAGTAAAGAGAAAAGTCGATGAACTAAATAAATTATTTGGTTTTGACATTGTGCCAGAATATTTTCCAGAAAATGATAATTATAATCCTGAGGTTTACAAGGATGCAATCAGTAAGATTTCCAGACCGGCTTGTGCAATAGTAGTAGTTCCTGATAATCTTCATCGGGATATTGCCGGTGATACCGTTAGTAACAACATCCACACCCTCGTCGTAAAACCTCTTGCGCCGACTGTTAAGGAGGTTGTCGAGCTTATTGAACTCCAGGAAAGGCGTAAAGTATATTGTGCAGTTGAATTCCACAAGAGACTGGACCGTTCTAATTTGAAACTAAAGGACACTGTTGAAAGTGGAAAGATTGGAGATCCTCTATATTTCATAGTAGAGTATAGCCAACGGAAAAATATTCCAACAGAAAGATTTAAAAGTTGGGTTGATGACACTAACATCTTTCAATATCTTGGTATACATTATGTAGACATTATATATTTTGCAACAAGAGCCATTCCTAGTAGAGTAATGGCAATAGGGCAGAAGAATTACCTCTCTTCCAGAGGCATTGATAATTATGATTCTATCCAAGTTATTGTCGAGTGGGAGATGCCGTCAGGTGCATTGTTTTCTTCAGTATTCCTTACTAATTGGATTGACCCGGAAAGCTCCTCTGCAATGTCAAACCAGAGAATAAAAGTTATTGGTACAAAGGGGCGCTATGTGGCAGACCAGAAGAATCGTGGAATATGTGTAACAAGTGATGAACGAGGAATTGATGAACCTAATCCGGATTTCTGCTCAATGTATGGTTCTCGGAAAGGTGATATATCCTTCCAGGGCTATGGTATCGACAGCATAACCAGGTTCCTTAAGGATGTTACCATGATAGAGAATGGGCATTTAAAAGTAGAAGACCTGGATTGCCAGAGGCCTACTTTCAAAGAGTCTATGGTTCCAACTGTAATTATTGAAGCCGTAAACAGGAGCTTGGCGGAAAATGGTAGGTGGATAAACACCATATTTGGGGATAACTGTTTTTCAGGTTATGAGTAAAACTCTCTGGATGACATACATTTGATAGTGAATGAAATCTGGCTCTAAATGTGGAAGCAAGAAATAAACCGTATAAATCTTGGACAGTTTTGTGAGTATACAGAAGGGTACACAATGGAGAAGAAAAAGAAGGATTTAATTTTATTGGAAGCGGGATATATAACTGAATACATGAAAAAGGTTCTCTTGAAAGCCGGTGTTCGCGAGGAGGTTTTCTGCCATGTCGCAGAAGGTCTTGTGCAGGCGTCACTGAGGGGAATAGATTCTCATGGTATCCGACTTTTACCCCATTATTTAAAGGGTGTAGAGGGGGGTAGGATAAATCCGTACCCAAATTATAAATTTAAGAAAACTTCAGCTTCAACGGGAAAATTGGATGGAGACCATACCTTCGGTCATGCAGCGGGTGTAGAAGGAATGAATAAGGCTATAGAACTGGCTACAGAAGCAGGGACAGGAAATGTCGTAGTTTATAATTCCAGCCACTTTGGAGCGGCAGCCTTCTTTGCCTTCTTAGCTGCAAGGAGGGACATGATAGGAATGTGCTTTACAAATGCCACTCCTCATGTCTTGATAACCGGGAGCAATCGAGCGTTCTTCGGCAATAATCCTGTCTGTTTTGTAGCGCCTTGTGATGGAGAGGGCCCCTTTTGCCTCGACATGGCCACGAGTGCCATAACCTTTAACAGGGTATTACAGCACAAAGAAATCAATGTTCCCGTTCCGCCGGATTCAGTTGCGGATACAGATGGCAATCCAACCACCGATCCGGAGAAGGCAAAATACTTACTTCCAATTGGTGATTACAAGGGTTACGGCCTGAGTATGATGGTGGATGTCCTTTGCAGCTTGATGTCGGGCATGCCTTGCGGAATTGATGTCAGCGAAATGTATTCCGGCAATATGTCCGAACGAAGATATTTGGGTCATTTCTTTACGGCTTTGCGCATTGACTGTTTTGAGGAGGTTTCAGTCTTTAAGAAGAGAATGGCCGGGATGATGAAGGCATTGAGGTCAGAGCCAAGGAAGGACGTAGATGTTCCTGTTCAGGTACCTGGTGATCCGGAGAAGAAGATTGCTGAGATCAGGACTAAAGAAGGGATTCCGGTTTCAAGGCAACTTCTGGATAACTTTGTTCAACTAGGAGAATATTATAAAGTAGAATTTAATTTATAACCAGGTGGTATATCTATCTGGATTGCTTAAGCTTTAAATTTCAGCGAAAGGTTTAGTGGTGAGTGAAGATTTAAATATAATCGCAATGATTCCTGCAAGGATTGGAAGCACACGGCTTAAGATGAAAAACCTTGCACTCATAAATGGCAAACCCCTTATATACTATGCTGTCGAGGCAGCAAAGACTTCTGGTGTGTTTAATAAAATTGTCCTGAATTCAGACAATGAAATATTTGCTGACATTGCAAAGCGCTATGATGTTGAGTTTTACCAAAGACCCAGAGAACTTGGTTCATCTACTACAAAGTCTGATACTGTAGTTTACGATTTTATGTCGAAACATCCATCCGATGTGCTTGTCTGGGCGAACCCGACGTCTCCTCTGCAGACTGGTTGTGAGGTTAAAGAAATCATAAACTACTTTATTAAGGAAGAGCTTGATACCCTTATAACCACAAAGTGTGAGCAGGTCCATTGCGTCTATCAAGACAAGCCGGTCAACTTTAGAATGGAAGAGATATTTGCCCAGACTCAGGATTTAGAACCCGTGCAGCCATTTGTTTATTCGATAATGATGTGGAAAAGTAGGACATTTATGGATGTCTATGAGAAGCGCGGGCATGCGCTATTCTGTGGCAAGGTAGGATATCATCCTGTAAGTAAAAAGGCTGCACTTGTTGTCAAGACCGAGGAAGACCTTATGCTTGCCGATTACATCATGAGAATGGAGAGACAAAAAGGAGGGCAAGGAATTGAATATGATGCACTTGTACGTGATCTTGAAAGGATTTAAATAGAAGTGATTTCTATCATAATCAGAACTAAAAATGAGGAAAGATGGATAACACCATGTTTAATGGGTGTTTTTAAACAGGACTATAAAGACTTTGAGGTTATCCTGGTCGATAACGTAAGTACAGATAAGACGATCGAAAAAGCACTACAATTTGATATTGCAAAGGTTGTGACCTGTAAGGATTTCAGACCCGGTTTAGCCATAAATAAGGGTATAAGAGAATCCAAGGGGGAATATATAGTTTGTCTTTCAGGGCATTGTATTCCTGTTAATGAAAAGTGGCTTTCAAGTTTGCTGGAAAACTTTGATGATGGTGAAGTTGCGGGTGTTTATGGACGACAGGAACCCCTCGCCTTTACTCCTGATACAGACAAAAGAGATCTCTCTGTGATTTTTGGTTTAGACAGGAGAATGCAAAAGAAAGACAGCTTTTTTCATAATGCGAACAGTATGTTACGCAGGAAATTATGGGAAGAAAATCAGTTTGATGAGACTCTGGCTAATATAGAAGACAGAGTATGGGCAGAGAAAGTACTTCAGAAGAATTATAAGATAGTTTACGAACCGAGGGCAAGTGTTTATCACTATCATGGTATTCATCACAGTGCGAATGAAGAAAGATGTGCCAACATTGTCCGTATTCTTGAAACCCTTAAGCCGGAAACGGAAAACAACATTCATCTCGATATTGAAAAGCTGAATGTTATTGCTATTATTCCGGTAAAAGGTAAAAGTGGTTATTTAAATGGTAAACCACTAGTTAGTTATACAATTGAACAGGCGTTGCAATCAAAATATATCAACAAAGTTATTGTGTCTACAGATGACCCTGAACTTGCAAAACTTTGTGAGAAACTTGGAG